>Ga0116231_10004140_pt1 | contig 29562 bp, 16 predicted proteins | sample S1TSphgellanicum_2_FD_89695 | JGI IMG/M metagenome (GOLD analysis project Ga0116231, IMG submission 89695) | Host-associated microbial communities from peat moss isolated from Minnesota, USA - S1T2_Fd - Sphagnum magellanicum MG | ecosystem: Host-associated > Plants > Peat moss > Unclassified...
AAGAAATGGGCAGAAAAATCTAAGGCTACATATTTGCTTCTTTTTTAATCTTTTTTTTTGGATTTGTTTTTTTGGATTTTTCTCCCCTTCTCTTAAATTAACAAAAATGAAGAATCAAAATAAAAAATAAAAAATAAAAAATGAGCAGAAAATTCTAAGGCTACGTATTTGCTTCTTTTTTTATCTTTTTTTTTTTTTGTTGACGTCTGGCCAGCAGCTCTGGGGACCATTCAAAACAACCGTTGCAGGAGAAGTAAGTAACGGCGGGGGGGGGGCCACGGGTGCATTATGCACCGGGTACACACTAGTTTGTTTAATAGGTTCTTGTTGCATAAGACACCAAATCTTTCTAATATCATATGCCATATCATAATGTCATACTTTACATCATCTCATAGTTATTATTGTTGGTTAATCACTTTTAACAATTTTACATCTTTAGCTCAAGAGTGTATAGAAAATTGAATACATGCTTACATTATGCTAAACATTCATTCTATTAATCCATTAGTTGTAATAACCATTATATTGGAACTCTACATCCACTTAGTTGCAACAAGAATACAACTACTATGTTCTTTTAGTTACAACAAGAAGACAAGAAGAAAAATGGAAGGACCATTGAACAATCATCAAAGTTAGAGTTCAACATCAATTCAACTACAACAAGAATACAATTATTGTGTCCTTTTAAATACAATAAAGATGCAACAAAAAAAATGAAAGGACCATTGAACAATCATCAATGTTGTAGTTACAACATCCTTTTAACTATAACAAGAAACACACCAAGAGTAGTAAAGAAAAATAGAAGGGGTGACATAATATCTAGGAGTTGAAATTGAAGTCCCAATTTTAAAGATTTATTACATAACACAAACTCAAACATGACGCAACAAGTATAAGACATAAAGGTGAAAAAGTTTACTTCATGAAGAAGATTATTTTGAATGTTGAAGACTTATAATAAACCCAAACTTAACAACAATAGTTGTGGAGATTCAACATGGAGAAACAACAAAACCTACAAGTTGCAATGCAAGCTACAAACCATAAATAGGTAGAAACAATGAAAAAACATAATAAATCTCTAATGTAATACAAGGAAACAAAACATTAAGCAAGAGGAGAGAGGTTGAAAAGTACTTGATTTTGCAAAGTTGCCTAGCTATTGAAGTATCATGACCACTAAGTTCATAAAAATGCCGAATTTTTTTTTAAAAAATCACCAAAAAACATGAAGCACACAATTCACGTCAAAAAGCTCAACATCGATGAGAACATAAATAAACAACTTTAAGCACTATCATGGTTACATGGAGATTCACTCCAAGCATGAAAAGCAACACAATTTACAAAGCATAAACAAGAAAAAATTATAAAAATAAATAAATCCTTGTGTAGCACAAGGAAATGAAACATGAAAAAAGGGGGATGCAAAAGTACCTGAAATTGTTAATGTTGCCAAGTGGTTGAAATATTCTAACCATTCACTCATAAATATGCCGAAAAAAGAAAATAGGTCACCGAAAAAAATACAATAGAAAATGAAACTCAACAAATGGAAAGCTTGATGAGGACAACATTGTGGGAAGAAATAAAGCTCAACTAACTACTAACCCTAAACCTAACAACATCCGAAACCAAATGTGAAAAAAGAGCATTGACAAGTGTCGACTTGACAATTTAGGGATATTTTGCTCAATTCTAGGATACAAATCCACAAGCAAGTCTTCAAACTACATAGATTTCTGGTTCCTCTATACATCTGATTTCAATACCTTGCACTTAATTCTAGGTATGTTTTATGGATTTGGAACCTTACCCAACATTTTTTACCCACCCAATTGGATACCCAGCCAACACTAGTTCAAACTCATCAACAACAACCACTACCCATACATGTGTGAAACAATTATGACAACAAACAACATTTGTAAATAGTCATGTGTGCCCATTGGTGAGTGACGTGTCCCATGTTTGGCCCACAATATGTCAAAAAGAAAAAGAATTTATATTAGGGTCCATCAATTTTTTTATTAAAAACCCACTAGAAAACACAAGTTGCAAGAAAGAAATATGTAAGTTCCACTTGTCACTCAAAATTTATCATCGAGAACTTTGGGGTGGCCTTTGTATTCTACACCCCATGCCTCCTCATTACACAGATTCAAAAGGTTGGCACTTCTTGAGTATAAGAAGAGTCCAAAAGAAAAGAAAAGAACACGACACATTCAAGCAAAACACACATTCAATTCATGAACTTTAACCTACTTCTATAAACATTTCTAACATTATTATAAGTTTCATTCTGCAACACACTTCCCTTAATTCATTTGCAACAATTGAATCTATTGTGTCATCAAAGAAGTCAGCCCTTATGAACTCTATATGTCAGGATACTAGCTACTATACTTTTGGATCAGCCTAACAATTTTGATTTTGTGCATGTCTTTGCTCCACTTCAACATTACATCCCAATGTAACGTTGAAGGGGACCAAAGATGTGTCCACAATTACTTTTGGTGCTTGAGCAAATTTCATGAACCAAAGATGTAATTAAAAGCTAGATTGAAGATGAAATTTGGGACAAAACTTAAAATCACTTATGTAGCATTTATAAAGAGTGCCACCTTGAAAATAGCACTCCACATATCCAAGTAAAACATATGTATTTCATCAACTTCAAGATATTTCCTTAAAAATGTAGTGAAACCAATTCATGTACTCAAAAGATTGAATAGAAAATGCTTTCAAAATGTCATTTGGATAACACTTCAAATCTATATATGATGATGATCTTGTGTATGTCAATTTCACCCACAACATTGTTACAAAAACAATGTATAGAAAATGGCTACTACATGTGAATCACCCACCACCCATCAAATTTAACCAAGAAAATTAAACATGGATGAAAATATTTGTCCCATGAAAATGAAATAACATTGATTAGATTAAAGAGTGCCAAAGAAGAAATATAGTGTGCCAAAATCAAACAAACTCATTCCATTTTGTTGATTTAAGTACTCAATTTCATAAGTTTTCCTCATTCAAAGCCTTCAATTTCTCACCAATTGAATATATGCTTAAGAATTTGACATATCTAAACTCCCTAAATACATGTGTGTATGTTTATGACCCAAAAGGAAATGGCATTCCAATGTACTTATCTTGGTAGAAACTCAATGAATCACATACAACCTTGTTGTGGCTGATATGAGCTGAAGTTCATCAGAGTGTTACCATAAGCATAGGTAAATTTGATGGAATTGTTAACAAATATAACTAGTATGTAGAGCAAATATTTTTGAAATACTTCACAATTTAAGTTAAATATTTCTATTCAAATTTGGTTTCAGCAACAAAGATGATTAGAAGATTTTTGTAACCATGTTAAAGACCAAATGTTAGAACAAGTTATTGCATTCTCCAAAAAGAGCAAGATAATCGAATTCGTGCATAAGTTTCAACTGTATGTGAGAATTGAATCTGTGTACATGAATTGCATTTAACAATTGCCTTATCAAACAACACCAAAAATAGGATCAAAGTGATCAAAGGTTATTAAGAAAGTGTAGACATGGAAGATGTGTTCCTTTGATGAAGATCTCTCTTTCTTCCTTGATGTTCTGTCATTCCTGAGGCTACTGCTGGTGATGGGCTACACTTGGTTTATCAAATCAAAGTGAGAGATGCAAAGTCTGTGTGGCAAAGAAAGTGGTGAAGGGCAATGTGGATTGTTTACAATCACACTTTTGGAAACTTTTGCTTATTGTTTTGTACCCAGCAATTGTTACTAGGTGTTGTTTACTCCGTTCATCAGCACTCAGACTTCTAAAATTCAAGGTTCTCCCATGTTTCCAGCATCCTGGGTTCACCAAAGATTACTATGTCTGTCACTACATCTGTGAATTGCACATATAATTGTAATGCTCCAGACATGTGATGTCCTAAAAACTCTGCAGCTTTGTTGGAAGCATCTGCATACATGTTGCATTTTCACCTCACCTTGTCAATCCTCAGCATTGACATGTTGGAAATTCCTGTCCAAAGATTATGGTAAAGCCCTGAAAGTCCTTTGATCCCTATCTCAGGAAATGTGTTTTGAACATTCATCCAGATTTTTGTATGTCATTCTACAAGCTGTACACTGAGCACAACTTCCTTGAGTTATTCATGCTTCATTTGTAACAGAAGAGACCTGCATTTTGCTCATAACACTGCATATCTAATGTAAACAGTTATCAATACATCTGTTCACTCTCCTAAGTATTGGCTCTGAATTTCTTTCTCTGCAACATCAAGGGGGTGGCTTATATTCAATGGATCAGAAGGGGTGCTCCTGCTGTATTTCACTGTTATCTAGCTGATGCTAAGAATTTTGGAGAAATTTTGGATAAAGCCTCAGTGATTCCCAAATGTGAGAGGGTTTGTGACAGCTGCATTTCCTGATATGCCCTGTATTGTATCATATAGCTTTCACCTGCAGGTTGTCCTCAGTACACTACAGTGTGCACATCTAAAATCTGAATCCCAGAACCTGATACCTTGTGGGTGATCAAAATCCAAGCTGTTTGCATTATCTCCCCTAAAACTTGTCAAGCTTTCTGTTATATTGCAAAAATCTCTGATTTGGGTATCTATGTATAAGTCCTAAATCCCTACATCTATATCCACTGATTGCCCAATACATGATAGGATACACAATCCCCAAAATGGAAGCAGTAGCTGTGAGGTTGAAGAGCCACCCGATCTTCACATGAGTTCTTCTTGGAAGAATATCCCTTTCAAATGGAATGATGAGAGGAAACCAACCCTAATAGTCCTCTGTGCAATATGAAGCTGGTCCTGCCGCACTACTACATTCTACTTGCTTTTATAATCCTTTTTCTAGGTACACTCCAGTCTTCAGGTTGAGCCCTGCACAAAACTTCTGTACTGCGAGATCATCTGCTACTGTCTTCATTTTCTGTTTTCCTGGCTCCAAAAAGCTCTGCACTCCTTCCAAAGATGCAAGCTCTGCTTTCATAATCAGCAACTGACCTTCCTCCATCTGCTTGACGTATTTCTGCAAGTAAGGAACCCTCATCACTCCCACTCTCACTCTCACTCCATCCATATTTCCGCTTATGAGCCTCATCTTCCTCTGAGGTCCCTTGATCAGTTCCAGATAGCTGTATGTTTGAGGCAGTGATAGCTTCAGACTTCTTATCTGCAACTCCATGGGAAAACACTCTCCAATCCCTACTGACTCCGGGCATACTGTGAATTGTAGATCCCTTGCAGCTGAGAAGGAAGCTTGTTCATGTTCAATGATGGGTACAACAGAAGATTGAAGGGTTTCTGACAACAGGTCCTGACTGCCCTCCAAGCTGGTTGCATCAGATGGAGAAGCTGATGATGTTCCAGACATTGCTTCTTCTACAAATTGATCTGTGTCTCCAAGCCCTGATTTCAAAACTTCTTAAGCTCCTCCCCCTTGGGTGCCTTCAAGAGTGTAATATGATTGACATCATTTAATTACCATAAGTTGAAACAACAAATTTGTTAGTTAAAACTCATGACTATAACTCAATCTGAGTTAGGTGGAATGCATCAACAATCAAAAGTGACTGACAGAGGTTTCTTTTTCATTTTTTGGGTATCGAAATTTTCCGAGAATTTAACAAAATAATCAGCAACACAATTTGTATTCACATTAGAAAACCAAACTTCTCCAAATTTCTCCCAATTTCTTTGTCAAAAAATGCTGAAATTTCACCACAAAAAAAACCGCTGGTGACCACTACCCATACATGTGCAAAACAATAATGACAACATACAACATTTGTACACATTCGTTTGTGGCTGTTGGTGAGTGATGATTATGTCCCATGAAGGGCCAAGGCATGTGAGAAATAAAAGAACTGATATTAGGCTCCATCAAAAAATTATTAACAAAGCACTAGAAAACAAAGGATGCAAAGAAAGAGAGAAATTGAACTAATAGATAAGTCCTACTTGTCATTCAAAATTATTATCGAGAACTTTGGGGTGACCTTTGTATTCACACCCCATGCCTCCTCATTCCACAGATTCAAAAGGTTGGTCCTTCTTGAGTACAAGAAGACTGCAAACGAAAAGAGAAGAACAAAACACCTTCAAGCAAAACACACATTCAATTCATGAACTTTAATTAGCCTAATTCAATAAACGTTCATAACACTACTCCAAGTCCAAGGCTGCAACACACTCCCATTAATTCATTTGCAACAATTGAATCTTTTAAGAAGTCAGCCCTTATGAACTCTATATTGTTAGGATACTAGCTACTATACTTTTGGATCAGCCTAACAATTTTGATTCTGTGTATATCTCTTTGCTCCGCATCAGCATTACATCCCAGTGTAAGGCTCGTGTGTATTAAAGATGTGTCCACAACTACTTTTGGTAGTTGAGCAAATTTCAGTAACCAAAGATACAACTAAAAGCTAGATCAAAGATGAAACTTGGGACACAATTTCAAATTACTTAAATGTAGCATTTATAAAGAGTACCACCTCTAAATAGCCCTCCACAAATCGAAGCAAAACATATGTATTTCATCAACTTCAAGGTGTTTCCGTAAGAATGTAGCAAACCAATTGATTTACTCATCAAGAATTGAATACAAATGCTTTCAAAATATCATTTGGATAACACTCTGAATATATATATATATGATGATCTTGTGTATGTCAATTTCACCCACAACAGTATACAAAAACAATGTGTAAAAAATGGGTGCTACACGGGAATCACCCCATCAAATTTTAACCAGGTGAAAATGAACATTGGTGAAAATATTTGTCCTATAAAAATGAAATAACATGGATTAGATTAAAGAGTGTTAAAGAACAACTATAGTGTTCCAAAATCAAACAAGCTCATTTCATTTTGTTGATTTAAATACTCAATTTCAGAATCCACATAAGTTTTGCTCATTCAAGCCTTCAATTTCTCACCAATTGAATATATGCCTACAGAATTTGACACATCTAAACTACCTAAATACATGTGTGTATGTTCATCACCAAAAAAGAAATGACATTCCAATGTACTTATCTTTGTAGAAACTCAGTCAATCTCATACAAACTTGTGGTGGCTGATATAAGTTGAAGTTCATCAAAGTGTTGCCATAAGCATAGTTAAATTTGGAGGAATTGCTAATAAATGCACAACTAGTATGTAGAGCAGATAGTTGGAAGATTCCACAAAGGTTAAATATTGCCCTTCAAATTCAATGAAACACACACATACTTTCCTCAAATGTTTTTTTGTAGAGACCTTTTGAAGAGCACTTACTTCAACCCATCAAGTAGCACCAATGCTATTCAAATTTGGTTTCAGCAACAAAGATGATTCATAGATGATAGACTGTCACTTCCTGAATATTCACAGTTCTACTACTGTTCTAACAGAAATCTCCTGGACTAGTATGTATTTCTGTCATAAGGCCTCGAGTCTGCAACTAAACAACACAGAATAAAAAATGTTCTTGTAACAATTCTTCATGCCTTAAAATAGTAAATAGAACTAGAAAACTCTGCAAGCATCACACCATAAGAAATTACAATTTTATTGACTGGAAAAACATTGCACTATAAGAAATTACAATTTTATTGACTGGAAAAACATTGCACTATAAGAAATTACAATTTTATTGACTGGAAAAACATTGTACTATAAGAAATTACAATTTTTTTGACTGGAAAAACATCGCACAATAGGAAATTACAATTTTTTTGACTGGAAAAATCAGTCAAAAAAAAAACCCCATGATTTTGTTGCCCCCTTTCCAACTTAACCAAAATGTCATTTTTGACAAGTTGTTGTGGACCCAACCATTTGGATTGGGTCTTTTTGGTTAGTTTTTTATTATTGGTGAAATGAAACAACAATATTTGGACAACAACAAAAAGAAATCTTTAATTTGAAATTATTTTTAAAAATTAATATGCAAAAAAAATATTTATTTGTTTACCTACTTGCCTTACCTACCTAGTTGATGTAAGAAAAAAATGCCCAAAATAATCACTACCTACCATACCTAAGTTAATTAACCCACCTAGGCTGGCTAGCTAGCAAAACCACCTAAGTAACCAAGGTAGACTAGGTTGCAATTGTGAGGACTTGAACTTTTCACATTCATGTTGAAAAGTCAAGTCATTAATCATTGCACCACCATCTCATGAGGTGATTTTTTTGTCAACATATTGTTTTTATCAATTTCAATTTTTTTGCATTACTTACATAAGTAGATATTAAATAGATTATAGGTAAGTTAGCCTAGGTAGGTAGCTATGTTATTACCTAGTAGGTACCTACATCTACCTAGGTAGCATGAATGCACCTACTAGGCACCTACTACTAACATGTTTGGTAAGTGTTAAACTTCTTCTACCATTCTAATCTTTGATTTTGTACTTTAACAAATCATTATTCAAACAACAAAGTTTATAATAACAACAAACTACATAAAGAAAAAGAAATAAAACAAACAAAAACCAGTTCCAGAATCGTTATCTAAACCGATATCAAATTTGCAATGAACTAAAAACCAACTTCAAAGTAATATGGAATTGAAAACAAAAACAAATCAAAACAAACTACAACATAATCAAAATTGTTCCTTTTCATCAAATATCTTTGTTTTATTACAAATTGAACCTCTCGAAAAAAAATAACAAAACAAGTGAAGTTCCAAATTCAAAACTCCTCCAATGTCATTCCTAGATTCCCACCATGAAAATTAATTCAAACAATCTTCTATGCAATCCTAATCAACTCAATCTCCTTCTACCCTATGGTGACAACACGCATATGACCACTCAGTCCTACAATGACAATTCATATTTGCCCACTCTATCCAGCATGGGTCTACCTTTAACAATGTTGGTAGCCTATTAAGCCTAAGTACCCATTAGGTCTATGCCTATACCTATTTAGACCTAATAGGCTATCTACGCCTATGTTACCTATTAGGCTAGGTAGACATAGGTAGGCCTAGGTAGGTACATAGTTATGTTACCTACTATTTAAATAGTCCTAGGCTACCTATAACTAACTACGAATGTTAGCTAAGTAACCTAGGCCTAGCAAGTAGACTAATTATGCCAAAGTGGATTTGATAAAAGCACATTAACTACTTTTGTGATTGTACCTAAAATGAGTCTATTATGGAGTCCACCTACCCTTATGATGGCACTTGTACTATCGTCTTCACTTCCATGGAACCTTAATGTGGATCATGTACTTAATTTTATACTTCCACCATCACTTTTCAACTTAAATTTGAAGAGGATGCTAGAAAGAAAAAAGGAAATGATGGATACCTTTCAACCTTAAGCGACGAGGAGGATTCTAGGAAAAAAAAAGGAAATGGTGGTTTTTTGTCCATGTGATTGTGTGTGAGTGTGTGTGAAAGAAGGAGAAGAGTTAGACAAAGTTGTTAATGTGCATTAAAGTAGTCTAAAAAAAGAAGAGGTTCCATTATCTAAAAGTTAATTGCACTTGAATATTTTACATTAAGTTATGGTTTTGGGTGTGGATTTGGTTTTGAAAGTTGTTCTCCCATCCCCCTTATTAGATTTTGCTACATTTTTTACTTTATTACCTTATTATTTTTTTCTGTGTTGTAATAATTAAGATTTGTTTACTTTTTGTTTATTTCTTCTTGTAAAATGTTACAATATCATTGTTATAACTTTGGTGATGAAAAATCTAGTGCTTTATTTGTCCCAATAAAGGGGTGTCGAGAAAGTAAAGGATAAAAAATGCAATCCATCCAAAATCTTGAAACAATTTTGAGATAATCACATGAAAGTGGACTAAAAACCTTTGTAAGTAAAATCATTAGTTCCTCCATTGAGTTTATAATAAATTGTATACAAAATTTGAAAAACTTTAATATTAAAAAGTAGGTTAAAATTATGTTTGAAATTGATTAGTCAATATGGTGTTCAAAATTACTTTTACATTATAAATTTGATATATTATGACTATATTATGCACAATTTGGGGGTACATAAGTATCTTCTAAGCATCCATTGATTTGAAAGAAAATAAAACTAAACAAATCATCTACTTGCAACCCATCTTGTAAAATTTGAAATTTTGTAGATGGGATTCTTGGGTGAATGCATGGTTGAATGACTCAATTGTTGGCAAATAAAGACTCTATACAAGTCCATAACAAGTTCTTTAAAAGTGGTCAAATAGACATGGTTATTAATTTCAAAGATTTCAATATTGTAATCTTTGACTACCAAATATTCCCCATTTATGAAATCTCCTAAACCTAGGTCAAAACCTATATCAAAAGTCACTGATGTCATCCATCATGGTGGATGCCACTTGAAAATCCTAAAAAAGAAACCCATGTAAAGTCCAATTTGATGAAGGTCAAAGTAAATATTTAAAAACAAATTGTTCATAAAACACACTTGTTTTTTAAAACCAAAAAATAAATTCAAGGGGCTTTTGAAAATAAGGTCCAATTTTGACCTTTAAAAAATCCATAATTATGTACCATTTGGTTAACATTTAAAAGAAAAAAATGTCACATTTGATTTTTTAATTTCATTTCTCAAGGTATACATAGTCATTATAATCAATTTGGAGTAAAATTTAAGATGAATTCTTCAATTTATTAACAATCCAGTCAACTAATGAATCCATATTTCTAAACTTCAAAAGTCCATATATTACTAATAACGAGTGCATTATTTTCAAAATATAGTTTTACAAATGTGTTCATAATCATCATGTTAATATACTACCAATTTTAAATTGAAAAATCCAAAAATATGTTATCAACCATAAGCATTCAAACATAATGCACCCTACAAAAATGACCACTATGATATCAAAAGTGAACCACTCAACCCTGCATTCACCCTCTTCAACATTATAATGATAATTTTTGAAAATTCAATTTGAGCTTCATGTTGTCGTGTGCTACCAATGACAATCAGCTATTTTAATTTTTTCTTATGTTTTCATATATTTATGTTCATGTCAAATTTAATTTAAATTAATATACATTTCATGGCATGAAAAAACACATGTTAATTTTTTTTTAATATCCATGTTGGTGGATAAGAAAAAAAAGTGAGGTAGTTATAAAATGGAGGTAGTTATTAGAAAAGGTGGGAGATAATTATTATGAAAGTCAATAGGAAAAGGAAGTAGTTATAAAGAAAGAAGTTATGAAGTAGTTATGAAGTAGTTATAAAGGAAATAATTATGAAATAGGTAGGCTTGAAAATGAAGTAATTATTTCTGAATTATCTTTGGAATGGTCCAAGGACGACCATACAACCAAAATGGTCATGTAGAAGTGACATATGAATTTTTTTGCGAAGAACCCCATAGAAACCAATTCTTACATCACTAGAATTATCATCATATTAATCATTGAATAAAATAACATTTCTACTTTCAATACATCAAAGTTTTTTTAATGGATATTTGTAAATGTTTTTGGACATAAAATAACAAATTGTCTACTTTACTTTACTTTCACCCAAAGCCATTTTACTTTCTTACTAGGTTTGGGTTGGTTGTGTTGGGCTCTACAAGGTTTTTTGAAACACATCTTTTTCAATAATATTTTTTAATTGCCAATGTTTCTCCCCACACTCCTTATTTTGTTGCTCCAATTCTAAGCATGCAATCTTATACTTTTCAAACTTTTCAAATTAGTCTTCCAACTCAAGTACAAGTTCTATTTGAAATCATGAATCTTAGTTGCAATTTAAACAACTTTTGGTCCATGTCCTTATTACCTTGCTCATGTATTGTTAGTAGTGTTTGCTTAGAACACCCATTTTGTCTACTTGTGCATGTTTATTGTCCAACCTTAGCTTGGGCATTTCCTCCATGATATGATGCCAATTTTGGTTACACTAGGTCAATTGTTACAAGTAACATATATGTTGTATTCCTATGCTTTTCTACACTATTTCATCTTGGCTCTAGGCAATTGTTCATTATCCATGTAGGATTTCAAGTCAAAGTTATGTTTTTCAGCATTATCTTTCATTACATCAAAATTTAGCATCCATGACAAAGACATTTTGTGAAGGGCACACATGTCATGTGCATTACAATCAATCGCCTTTAGTCATGGATGGCATATATGACTAAGGTCATTTGGCTCTAGTCATAAACATGATTACATGATTAAGGTAATTTGAATTTTGATTATATATTGACCTCATTTGACCAAAGGAAAACAAAATAAAAAGGTGAAAATAAAGCTTTAAAATTGAACTAAAATTATATTACATTTTAATCCGTCCATATAAAGTTAGAAGCAATTTAATTCAGGGACATGCCATTATACGGAGTCCATTTTTAATTACTAAATCAACCATAAAATAATGAATGACATACTTAGGAATTTGAATAATTATTTCATTAAAAATTAAAACATTAAATTATAAAATTTGGATTAAAATTTCTCACTAATTTCTTAATGTAAAATTTGGAACTAAAAATATTTAAATTATTTTATAATCATGAGATTTGGAACATAAGAAATAAATTCAATTTTTTAGTTTTGGTTTAATTGCTAACAAATTTGGAATTTGAAAGTAATGGATTTAAAGTTGAAATTTAACTTAGTCCATCGATTTATGAGTTTGGAACTTAGTTTTAATAAGAAAATTTTAATTTTCATCCCCATAATTTAAGATAATGAAATGAAATGTATTTATGAACATTCAAAGTTTTAAGTTAAGTAAATTATAATTGTTCAATTAGAAATTAGAAATTATTAATTTATTTCATTATGAAATTATTGAATTGTATATTTACATAATAAGATGTGTTTATATAATCATATTTTAGATACAAAATTGAAAATAATCATGTTTATAAGTTTATGATCACAATTGTTGTCACACATTAGAATTGGTGGTTGGATGGTTAAAGCATTATATGATTTCATAGTCATGGGGGGGCATTTTCTTAATTAATTAACTAATTTTTGGGTGGTAGCCATGACTACATAGTCATAATTGTGTAGTCATATATGCCATAGCATAAGTGATGGGTTTTGATTGACACAATCATGTAATCATGTGTAGTCATGGATGGCACATATGACTACATTTTTGTAATCACGGATGCTATGTTTTGGCATAATGTTTACTTTAGTTATCTTGCATTATTTCCCTTCTTGCATCCCCTTATGTGCAATCTTGAAAACCTCCTCCATTAAAGTTGTATCCATTATAATAATGCTCTTGTTTGGTACTCTTGGTATAATGTAATTCCAGTGTTTGTTGTACTTCCAAATGTTTAGGAAGTCCATCAAAAACTCATGTTGTGGTGTAGTCTAGTTTATTTCAAACAATCCTACCAAACCTACTCCATTTGCCCACATGTGTTCATCATGTACCAAATTAAACCACAAATTTATTGTGTGAAATTTGTGTTCAGAAGTTTGTGATGACAAAACAAACATTTAATCTATTTTTTTCTTCCTCTTCTATCATCATTTACACATCCTTCTTCTATGTCATTGTCTTTTTCTTTTGGCCTTCTGTCAAACATCAAACACAAGGAATTTGAACAATTGTTGGTTTTGGTTCTAAACTTTTTTAACGCTATTTGTGCAAATGTAACATCAATGTTTTCAAGAATTTGTTATCATTTTGGTTGTGTTCTCTTGGGTTGTACCATCTCCTTTTTTACAACCTCCTCTGATGTTTATTCCCTTAAAGATGTAGTTTGGCACTCTTTTTCATCTTTTGTGTCTAATAGGCCAAATATCATTGATTCTCGAATTTGTTTGGGCCTCATCAAAATTGTTATAAAACCTCCTAAATTTCTTCATTACTTTGACGCAAATCATCAAAAGTCATCAATTATTGCTCATGTTCCCACCCTAGTGGACTTATCTCCAAAGGTTTTACAAAAACATGATTTTTTGTTTTTAATCACTTCTTTCCTTCCTACTTTTACAATTTTTCACACTTTCTTTTTGTTTTTTCTTTCTCACATTTATATGTTGTTTCACAACCTCTTCCTTGCTTTGACCTTTTTCTTTCTACTTGTTTTCATAGGGCACTCAAATTGATTGTCTTCATTCATGTTTGTGCAATTTTGAAAACATGGTGGTGGATGATGAAGGAAGACAATAGGTCATCTTTTGCCATTGTTACTATTCCAATGATAGCTACTTTCGTCATCAATACTCTTCATTTTTAAAGTTAACATAAAATCAATGATTGACGTGTCAAGATATAGTTTTCTTGGTATATTATGTACACTTGTCACATACATAATGTTGACATGTGTTACTAAAAACACCATGATTACACTTTCATCATTTTCATTATGATTACTCTATTCCACATGCTTTAGAAAAAGGAAGATTAAATTAATATATTTGTTTACATCATAATCTTGTGCATTATCAACCTAAAATTCATCTTATTGAAGAGTCCAAGTTCTTTAAGGTTCACCACCCAAGATGAAATAGAGGTAATCCTTGATGAAATCCTTAATTTGAGTTTATATTTTAATTTTTGTTCACATTAATGAACAAAAAACTTGTCATATTTTGAAATATGATAGCTTTGACCACCCTATATCTAAAAACATCATTCTCATCCACTTTGTATCCATGTTGATGGTGAAAAAAATTAATACAAAATATCAAAAAAAATACAAAAGGGTGATAATGTGACAAGATTTTTGGTACACCTTAAAGAATTTGGACCCTTAATCGTTTGTACATGTATTACCCCATCCAATGGATCAACACTTTCCTATAATTTTCTCAAGATTTGTTCATTTTATACTTCCAATTCATGAACTTAGTAGTTTGATTATTTTTACTTATTTTTATTTGTATTTGCTTGGAATATTAATGCTCCTATGTAATTACCCGATCATTAAAATTTGTGGTTGTTTTTTTGGGGTTTAGAAAAGTCATAGTTTCAACATATTTGTATAGCTTTAATTTGATAACATTAATAAGAATAAGGTTTGGTTCAAATTTGTCTAGCACATTACTAAAAAAACTATGTTGTTTGATAAACAATATTAGATTTTGTATGGCCCAAACCACCAATTTTTGAATTTTCACATGTGTGCTTTGACTCCTTTATGAAACCACTAGACAATTTGGCCGTCAAACATAATCCCCAAACTAAAATGTTTTCTTTGAATGTCATTGCTAACTCCATATAGATTCATTCCACTAATTAAAAGCCAATTCTCCTATGCTTTAAACTTTTACTCCTACAATTTTTCAAGATCCAAAAGTCTATTTAAACACACATATCAAATTTGCACTACAAATATTATCCCTGTTGATAATCAACAAAAATATATTCTATCAACATCAACAAATGTAACCCATAAACAAATTAATGTGGGATGTAACCTAGAACTACATCTTTGTAAGTTGTACAGTACATGACAACAATATTGTAAACAAATGTTCATTCTAACCAATCTTCCCATTCACCAACTTTGTTAATGAGTTATTTATGAATTTCTTTGTTGACTATATTTGTCCATTACCTTACATGTAATAAGTAATTGAATTGGTATGACATAGTAAAAAATGTTGTGTACCAAATGAAATCATTAATGAAATGCATACCTTGATTAGTAGCAATCTTCAATGGACATCCAAACTTAGTAAAAATATTTGTACAACTTAGTTGTAACCATTGCCATATGTGCATGTAGTGTTTTTGTTTCCACCCACTTGGTAATATAATCTATGGCTACCAAAATCTACTTGTTATGTATACATCTTCCTACAAGTTTGATTGGTTTAGTGAAATCCAAACTCCATTCATAAAAGATTTTTCAAGCAATGAAGTAATTAACTTTGTTAAGCTTTGTGTAGGTAGACCTTTGATCCTCTAGTAGATGTCATAAGTTTTGAAAAATTCATTAACATTTTTGAACAATGTTGCCCACTAATACCTTGTGTCCAAAGCTTTTTGTATAATAAATTTTGCTACAAAATAACCACATGTCACTCCATGTAATTCTTTCAAACATGTACTTCTTCTTCAATTAAACATTGATGTAGCCTATTATCCTATCTCATATGGTTCAAGACCCCATCCTTTGATGTGAATGGGCTTGTTTTTTTTACCAACAACTACTTTTGAATCAAGTATTCAATGTTTCTTGTACTTTTCATATATTTAGGTGGTCCTATACTTCGCTCAACCAAATTAGTTGTGCTATGAACAACACAACATCCACTACTTGGTTTTGAACCCTAACAAATTTTACATCATCAAGTAATATTGACAAGGCATTTGCCACCACATGTTTGCTTCTTGGTTTGTACATTCTTGTGAAATCATATTTTACAAACAATAACAACCAACAAGCAATTTTCCCTAATACATATGGTTTGTTCACCATGTACACTAATGCCATGTGGTCCATATAGAACACAAATTTGTTCTTTAGCAAGTAATGTTGGAACTTGTGTAATGCAAAGACCATTGCCAACACATTTAATTCTATAGTTGTTTAATTTTTCTCCACATGATTAAATAATCATGAAAGATAAATAATTGGTTGCTCTTATTTCCTAATAACATTATGAGCTCACATTGCCTTAACCGCCAAAAAAGATGCATCAATATGTACATGGAATTCCAAGTTCCAATTTGGAGAAATTAGAATCAAAGTTGCCCGAAATCTTCCCCTCCACCCTTCAAATCTTTCTTTGCCCTCTTGCCTTTATTTTTTCCCTTTTTTTTCAGTTTTTTTCTTTTTTACTTCATTTATTAACAAATCAATTAAAATTCAAAAAAAAAACACATACTTTAGGTTTAATTGTCTCCCCACCTATTAACACTCCTATGTCTAGAAAAATGGCCTATCTTGCTCATGAACTTTATTATTAGAACCATGATAAAGGGAAAAAAAATTATGAAACACATGTAGAATTGGGTCATGCCATTAAATACTTGGATTTCCTACAAGTTAATAGATATTAACATGTAAACTATTGCCTAGATCTTCTTCAAAGTTGGTAATTTACCTTCCTTCAAAATGATGAAACCCAAGATCATTCCTAAGCCCACCATGAATACACACTTGTTTAGACCAATCCTATACTCTTTACACTTTTAAAAACACAACTTGAACTTAAGAAAATGAGTATCCATAATGCAATTTTTTTTAAAGTTGTTGAGGAAGATCTTCATGAATTGGTCCAAATACTCCTAGAATGCCTTGGTTATTGTTTTATCATATGTGGGTGGCCAATTTTTAACATCCACAATGCCAAAATCTCCTATCTATGACTAAATTCATTGTTGGCTTGGTGGTTGTTTAGGACATCCATGACTATGTAATCAAATAGGACATGTATTTTGCAACTAAAACTTTTATTGTTGTAAGGGTGCAATCATAATCAAATGAGCCAACATGACAAAAGACTCAACCACAAATGGGCCCTTTTGAACATTTTGAACTTTTCCATAGAAAAGATTTTTTGAAAGATTTTTTTTGGCAACATGCTTTTAGAATATTTACATTGCTTGTGTTAATTCTTTTTGAATAAATTAATAATTTTTTAATAATATGCTAGATTTTATGTTTCGTTTTGAAAAATGATTATAATTTCAATTCATGCTAAAATATGATAACTTTTTTAAGCTTTAGTTTTTTGTATCACATGCCACAACTTTGTTCATATTCCATACACATTATGGCCCATTTACATCTAGCAAATCACTCTTGAAATTTGAACATTCAAAAATTATATTTTGAATTTCTAAAAATTTCAAGTACCACAATTTTTAAATTATAAGTGTTTTCATATATGAATGGTAGGTTATCATCATTTCAAAAAACATTCTATCAAAATTTCTTTATTAATAGAGTCCTTAGCTTAGTGCTTTATAAAACTGATTTTGGAGTGTTAAAGTTCAAAAGTCTTTTACTAAAACCAAAACTCAATTTATTAAGTTAAATGATTTAGAAAAATTCTTCAACTCATATAAATCATTTAACACAAATTTACTTGATCAACATGACATTAAAGTGGCATTACATAAATATGTTTGAAAAAATTGATAGTTTTTCAATCATTTGACATGGTATTTGGTTCATTTGGCTATGACCACACCCATAATCATGAAGGACATAAAAAATATTTTCTCCTAGCTTGAATTAGGTAATTTATCAAGACCTAGGGTATCCTATGCTAAAAGTTGAGCCTATATGTTAGGAATATAGGCCCTAGCTTATGTATGAATGTAGCCTAGCCTAAGCTAGTAACCTAACTTAGGCTAGTTGGTGTAAAATTAGGTTGCAAGTGTGAGGACTTGAATTCTCACCTTCACATTGAAGGAAAAAGTTCTTAACCCCCCCTTAACATTGCACATTATATTTTTACATGATAAAAATTATCAACATATTAGCATAACATTTTTTGTTTAACCTACTTAAGTAACCTAGCCTACTTACCCTAGCTAGATACCTAGTTTGGTAGGTTTAGCTACTTGAATAAGATAGGTGCATATTTAGTATGCAACAAATACCTAAGGTAGGTACCTATTATTTAATAACTACCTAATTATTAGGGCAAACCCATCCTTGGGTGGTATCACTAAGAATGTCACACCCTAAATTTCTTAGACTCATTCAACTTCAGGACAACATAAGATGCATTTAAAAAAGACTTTTCACTTTGAATTTAGTTGTGTAAATTTGAAACTCCAATTGGATTTACAAAAAAATAAGTCTTCATATTCCAAATGATTGGTCAAGAAAAAAATCTTTAAAAAGTGACATTTGAAGTTCCTTTGTTCAGGAAGACAAAAAAGAACATGGTCTTTCATTTTTTTTTAATGCTTTTAATTTCTAGGAGGGCCTAAGATGACTTTTTTAAAAATTTGATTAATAGATAGTGGATTGAAGAAATCATAATTTTTTGAATAATTTTCAAAGGTCATGACTAGGAGATCTTGAAGGGCCATTGCATTTGTGTTTACAAATTTGTAATAATTCTCATTTTTTTGTTTCAATTAACAATTGGGGCCATACCCTAATGACTATAATTGATAAACAAACAAAAAAACATTTTTACAATGGTGCAACTTAATATTTAATTATGACAAAAGGTTATGAATGTTAGGAACACATGTTGGGAACAATTTAGGAACAATTTTTTTTAATTCATGTAACTTATGTAAACACCGTTACAATTTTGTCATATAGTGTACATAAGAGTGGACCACAAAGGCCATGTGGTGCAAATCAATAATATCAAAAGAATAATTTCAAAATATAAATTAAAAAAAAATTGAATGGACCTTTTCTTGGATTTTTACAAGGCAATCCTAATGGAAACACCCAAGGATTTGACCTAAATTGGTGCTTTCTTGTCCAAAGATTATGCTTAAGGTCTTGAAAGTCCATTTATCCCCCATCTTGGAATGTGTTTCAAAAATCCATCAAGGTTGTTGTGTGTAATTCTATGAGCTGCAGGCTGAACACTTCTTTGAGTTATTCATGCTTGATTTGTAATAGAAGAGACCTGCATTTTGCTCATAACACATTTTGCACATCTAATGTAAACAGTTATCCATACATCTGTTCACTCTTCCAAGTTACTTCTGAATGGCTTTCTCTGCAACATCAAGGGGCCAGCTTATACACAATGCATCAGAAGGGGTGGTGCTGCTGTATTTCCAGAGTTCATAACAGTTGCATGCCCCCCCATATGGCCTGTATTGTATCATATAGCTTTCACCTGAAGGTTATCCTGAATACACTACAATGTGCACATCAAAAACTGAATGATTTTCACCCATATGATAAATTCCATTAATACAATTGCATCTATTGTGTGGTATAGATATTTGTTGTAAATTTATTCCATATGTGTTAATTTTACCCTCATCAATTTCAATATTGAATTTCAATTTCATGGTCCACCCATGTTATCAAATTTCATCCATGTCTTTTAATTTCACACATTGCATTTGGGAACAATTTCAGCCATGTGCAAAAGTTCATGATCAATCATCAAGTTTATGCATAAGGCCAATTACAAGTATGGTAGAATTCAATCATGAACATGATTTATCCTCGCAATTGCAATATCTTTGTGTTGAAAATGTCACCTAAATTTTCATTTGGATTGAAATGGTCACAATTCATCCATCTCCACACAATTTTGTCTTTGTGGTCAGTTTCATTCATTAGAATGTATCATCCATTTGTTACATTTTGTTGTAGATGTTTATTTGACATTTTTGTTTCATCCACATTGTCAAATTTCAATAGCAAATAACGTTTCTTGCTTCCTTCTGAATGTCTTCTTTGTTTCCTAGAGTTTTTCCTTTTCTTGCTTAACCGTGTCCCCCCCCCCCCACCTCTTTTCATTCTTCCTCCTCCTTTCCCACCATTTTTTTCCTCCTCCGTCCCTATGTGGTTTTGGGGGGGGGATGAGGGGTAGGGACGTTTTGTAGATGTTTGTATTGAAAAGAACTCAAGGTTTGTGTTGCTTTAACCACCTCAAGGACATGTAAAGGAAAAGAGGGGAGGGGGGGAGTGTCTCATTTTATTTTTCCTAAATTATGAATGACTTCAGGTTAACAAGAAATTGGTTGAAAAAGGCTGAACACATCAAAGACCTTAATTTAAATTTAAAAAGGATGTTGTATTGTAAGCACCACATCAACATAATATGCGAAAACATCAGATTTGTTAGTTAAAACTCATGACTAAGTTCAATCGAAGTTAGATGGAACTCATCAACCATCCACAATGACCACTACCCATACATGTGGGAAACAATAATAACTTAAAACATTTGTACATAGTCATATGTGGCCATAGGTACATAGTCATGTGTGCCTATTGGTGAGTGACGATTGTGTCCCATGTAGGACCCAAAATATCTGAGAAAGGAAAAGAACTTATATTAGGCCCCATCAAAAAAAATTATTAAAAAATCACTAGAAAATTTGAGAGTTGCAAGAGGGAAATTGGACTAATTGGTAAGTCCCACTTGTCACTCAAAATTATCCTCGAGAACTTTGGGGTGGCCTTTGCATTCTGCACCCCATGCCTCCTCATTGCACAGCTTCAAAAGGTTGGCCCTTGTTGAGTACAAGAAGAGTGCAAAAGAAAAGAAAAAAACACAACCCATTGAAGCAAAACACACATTCAATTTGTGAACTTTAGCCTCTACTTCTACAAACATTAGTCACACTATTCCAAATTCCAGTCTCCAACCCACTTCCCATCATTCATTTGCAACAATGGAATCTATTATGTCTTCAAAGAAGTCAGGCCTTATGAACTCTGTATGTCATGATACTAGCTACTATACTTCAGCCTAACAATTTTGATTTTGTGTATATTTCTTTGCTCCACTTCAGCCTTACACCCCCATGTAAGACTGTAGTTGACTCAAAGATGTGTACACAATTAGTTTTGGTGTTTAGGCAAATTTCATCAACCGAAGTCACAATTACAAGCTTGATTGAATTTGAAATTTGGGACACAATTTGAGAATTACTAATGTAGCATTTATAGCCTGCCACCTTTAAAATAGCACTTCACATATCCAAGTAAAACATATTGTATTTCATCAACTTCATAGTATTTCCATAAAATTGTAGCAAACAAATTTATTTACTCATCAACAATTGAATACAAAATGCTTCCAAAATGTCATTTGGATAGCACTCCGAATCCATATATATGATGATCTTGTGTATGTCAATTTCACCCACAACATTGTTACAAAAACAATGTGTAAAAATGGCTGCTACATGTGTATTACCCCACAAGAAAAATGAACATGGATGAAAATATTTGTCCCACGAAAATGAACCAACATGGATTAGATTAAAGAGAGCCAAAGAAGAAAATTATATTGTTCCAAAATCAAACAAACTCATTCCATTTTGTTGATTTAAGTACTCAATTTCATAAGTTTTGCTCATCCAAGCCTTCAATTTCTCACCAATTCAATATACACCTAAAAGAATTTGACACATCTAAACTCTGCATATACATGTGTGTATGTTGTATCACCAAAAAAGAAATGACATTTCAATGTACTGATCTTGGTAGAAACTCAATGAATCACATACAAACTTGTGGTGGCTGATATAACTTGAAGTTCATCAAGGTGTTACCATAAGCATAGTTAAATTTGATGGAATTGTTAATAAATGCAACTAATGTGTAGAGCAGATAGTTTTGGAATACTCCACAAAAAAGTTAAATATTGCTCTTGAAATTCAATGTAGCCCATACATTCGATTTCAGTTACTTTCCTCAAATGTTTTTTTGTAGAAGCTTCTTGAAGAACACTTATTTCAAACCACTAAATATCACTAATGCTATTCAAATTTGGGCTTCAGCAAAAAAAAACATGGGTAGAGATGTTGTAGAGATGGAAGATGTAAAAGGGTAATGTGGAATGTTTATGCATATGAAAAACAGGCAACGTGGAGTGCTTACAATCCTTGTTTCTTTTTGTTCTTGTACCCAAGCAATGTTACTAGATGTCGTTTAATCTGTTGTCTGCTTTCATCAGCAACATGCAGCCTCTTAAGGCACCACTCTGAAGAAATTTCATAGTGTATTTGGAGGGCACCTTATATCTTGGACAAGTAACTTGTCTAAGATCTGTCCCATTCTTAAAGAGTAGGACTAAGAACCCTTCCCCTCTTATGCATCCTAATCTACATATGTTTAGGTTAGGTTCATGAGAACATTTGTTTACAATCAGTAGACCCCACGAATTAGGGACATTCCCAAAATGTGGTGTTAGACTCTGCTTTGACACCTTGTCATAGGACCATTATTTTGGCACTGGCCCAGTCCTGGGTATTTAGAATCAGTGAATGGAGGAATTCCCTGTGTTTTCGTATTCCCATGCCCAGCAAATTTACTCCAGGTCCTCCAAATTCTACACTCTTCAAGCTCCTAGAGTATTGCAATGGAGAAGGATTCAAGAAAACCATGTGAAATTGAGGAAAGTTGGGAATGACTTTGTGTGTACATTTTAGCTTTGCTGGAACTGTTATCATTCTTAATCTGTCTCTTGCAAAGCTCAAAGTTCTCAGATTCAAGACCTGCTCTCCCATGTTTCCAGCAGCCTGGGTTGTTCACCAAAGAGTACTATGTTTCTCACTGCGTCTGTGAATTGCACATATAATTGTAATGCTCCAGACATGTAATGTCATGAAAAAGCTCTGCAGCTTTGTTGGAAGCATCTATATACATGTTGCATTTTCACCTCATCTTGTGAACCCTTCGCATTACTACTTCATCCAGGACAAGATTTTACCTGACATGTTGCATTCCTGTCAAAAGATTATGTTTAAGGTCTTGAAAGTTATTTCATCCCCATCTCAGGAAATCTGTTCTGAAGATTCATCAAGGTGTGTCATTCTACAAGCTGCAGGCTGAGCACATCTTTGACTTATTCATGCTTGATTTGTAACCGAAGAGACCTGCATTTTTGCTCACAACACAATTCACACATCTGATGTAAACAGTTATCCATACATCATCTGTTCACTCTCCAAAGTATCGGTTCTGAATTGCTTTTTCTGCAACATCAAGGGGTCAGCTTATACTCAATGGATCAGAAGGGGCACTACTGCTGTATCTCACTGTTATCTAGCTGGTGCTTAGAATCTTAGACAAATTTTGGATGAAACCTCGGTGATTCCCAAATGTGAGAGAGTTCACGACAGTTGCATGCACCAATATGCCCAGTACTGTATCATATAGCTTTCATATGCAGGTTTTCATTGATACTTTACAATGTGCACATCTATCTGAATCCCAGAGCCTGATACCTTGTGGGTGATCAAAATCCAAGTTGTTTGCATTGTCCCCCCTAAAGCTTCTAAAGTTTTTTGCTGACATTTTGGGTATCTATGTATGAGTCCTAAACTCCTACATCTATATCTCACTGATTGCCCAATATATGATAGGATGCACAATTAAATGGAAGCAGTTGCTGTGAGGTTGAAGAGCCACCTGATCTTCACATGAGTTCTTCTTGGAAGAATATTCCTTCCAAATGGAATGCTGAGAGGAAACCAACCCTAATAGTGCTCTGTGAAATATGAAGTTGGTCCTGCACCACTACTACATTCTACTTGCTTTTATAAGCCTTTTAAAATGTGTACTCCAGTCTTCAGGTTCAGCCCTGCACAAAACTTCTGTACTCTGAGATCATCTCCTACTGTCTTCACTTTCTGTTTTCCTGGCTCCAAAAAGCTCTGCAATCCTTCCAAAGATGCGAGCTCTGCTTTCATAATCAGCAGCTGACCTTCCTCCATCTGCTTGCAGTATTTCTGCAAGTAAGGAACCTTCATCACTCTCACTCTCACTCCATCCATATTTCTGCTTATGAGCCTCATCTTCTTCTGAGGTCCCTTGATCGGTTGCAGATAGCTTGATATTTGAGGCAGTGATAGCTTCAGACTTCTTATCTGCAATTCCATGGGAAAATACTCTCCAATCCCTACCACCTCCGGACGTACTGTGAATTGTATCCCTTGCCGCTGAGAAGGTAGCTTGTTCCCTTTCAGTGATGGGTACAACAGAAGATTGAAGGGTTTCTGACAACAGTTCCTGACTGCCCTCCAAGTTAGTTGCATCAGATGGAGAAGCTGATGATGTTCCAGACATTGATCCTGCAGTTTCTTCTACAGATTGATCTGTGTCTCCGAGCCATGATTTCAAAACTTCTCGAGCTCCTCCCCCTTGGGTGCCTTCAAGACTTTCTCTCGATTGCTCGACTCCAGCTGCATCAGATTGGCCTCCGTGAGTCTCCTGACGTGTATGAAGACTGTCGTCTGAGCCCAAATCGACTCCAGGAGAGAATGGGCTGGGCTCACCTTCAGGCAATGGAGAAGGAGCAGCTTCTCTGGCCATTTCTGGCATATTCTTTGCTTCTGACTCCACAACATGATCGATTACTTCGTTCACATCATAACTCTGCTCGTAAACCAAACACACAAACACACATAACCCCACAGGACTTGAGAATGCATTACATGTCCTCTCAGGCAAACGCCAGTGCTTACAAAAGTGGGGAAGGTTTGCAGAACGCATAAGAATCGTACTATCTCCCTGCTGGATCTGTTCCCTCCTGTCTGACTCCTTAAAATGCCAGGAACATTGAGAGTACAGAGCTTTCCCTTCCCCGAGTACTACAACTTCCGTCGTCAAAGCGACAGCATCTCTTGGCCTCACTAATACTACTGTCTTTGTTGAGGATTGGAGACTTTCAAGGAACTGAAATCCAAAAACTTGCAGACAAAATTTTCTCGCCAAACCCTTAGAAACCGAGGACTCAACAGTCAATTCCCAATTGCGGATTGGCAACGTGACGGTACGCACCCTAGAGATCTCTATTCTCTTCCTATCTCCCCCACACAAGTACCACTTCAAAAACGTACAGAAGTCGGTAACGATTCTCACCTTTGACCTGGAGGCCTCCTCCTCAGCACCATTAGTCGCATATATCCTGGTAAGCAGATTCTGCACTTTGAACGACATCCACAAACTCGCTGGTAAATCATGATTCCTTGCGAATGAGGCAGTCCGAGCCGAATCTCCGATGCTCTTGCTTCCAATGCAGGTACGACCTAGTGAGCATCCCACTGTAGAGCTCGACAAATTGGCCGCCTGCTTTCCAAAACTGATAATTCGGACAGTTCCAGCAAGTCTGGAAGACGATGGAGCCGCCTCAACAAGACCACGCTGGCGCTGCTCTGCAACGAACTGGCTGCTACTCCCTCCAAATCCACCACCAGCTAATTTCATTACCACATGAGCATCCATCGTGCAAACCGCACAGATAATGTTCCAAAAATTCCCTGCAAATCGCGCAGCCCACTTCACTCCCACGCCACAACCCTGTTGTAATACCGAGAATCACCCAAGCTCCGGAACTAACATCCGGAGGAGCAGAGACTACGTAGCAGTGCGGTTTCCTTCTCAGCTGTGCAGGGCGACAAGCGGCTCCACCGTCGGCAGTGCGGTTTCCTTCTCGGCTGTGCAGGGCGCCAAGCGGCTCCACCGTCAGCAGCGCAAGTGCCACGCCGCAGAGTGGCTTCGCCCGGGAGGCGGACAAGTGTCGCAGGCGACATGCAAGACTGAGGGTAGTGACAGACCTCCGGACTACGGTTTTGGGTTTCCACCGGGCCGGGCAGCCAAAAACTTTTGTGCCTTGAAACAAAAGTTGGATATCATTTCTTTATTGAAATATACACGTTATCATAATTACAACAAAAAATATTTTTTTATTTTCACTTTCAAAATGTGTAAAAATACCATAACTGCTACATTTTGCTTTTGAAATATTTGGAAACCATCATTATATTTCATGGCTATCATCACCACATTGATGAATGTGAATTGACTTTTGGACGTGGTGTAAGTAATGGACATTGACTTTTTTTGCTTTTGCTTGAAGTAATATCTTGAGAAATTAAATTTTTTGATATTTTAATACATTTTTCCATTAGTATGATGAACATTATTTTGCATCTTTTGAATACACATTTGTGTTAAGGGATGGTGGTTACTGTCACTAGGTGATAGTATCATCAAATGACAAAATCATTTTGAAGTGAAAATGTTTCGTGACAATAATATTGTTAGAGTACTAAATTATTTTTACGTGGTAAAATAATCATACAATAATTATGAGAATTAATTTAATAAAAAATTTATGAATTTTTTTCAATATTTTAGTTGACTTTTTAAAAATATTTTAAAAATTTCCTAATTATTATTTATAAATATTTATTTATCATCTTTTATTTATTAAAAAATCAAGTTATCCAGATTAATTAGTCGAAAGTGGATAAAAAATAAATGGTTTTTTAAAAGATTTATGGGGAAGTTAAGTGTGAAATTATTCTACAAAAATAATTATAATATTTTCTTTTTTATTTTCACATTAAATTTTTTTTTTTTATATCAATATGAATGTTAAGTTTGAAAGTGCAATTGAAAGATTGTTGTGAAGAAGTTGAAAGGTCATAAAGAAGAAAAAAAAGATAGGATTTTCAAATATGATAAGAATAGGCATACTCATACTCAAGCACTAGTGTAGCAACCTTCAAAGTGGAAGCCATTTGGGATAAGGTACAAACAATTGTTCAAGAGATGATATTTCAAGCTTTTGATTCAGGAAACGTAAATAATCAATTGAACATTCATAAGATTGAGGCTTATGAAACTTCCAATTTGATCATGTTTAGGTTCCATTGACTTTCTCATTTAAAGTTTTTATTCAAAAATAATCACCAAGCAATATTGATATTGAACCTAATAACATTAGAAGAGGAGCACAAATTTTTGAATCAATTGCTATTACAAATACATCAACACCTAGATTTGAGGTTAAATTAAGTTCAACTACACCTTTTTGCAAATAGTTTTGTGGCCAAAAGAAAGGGCAACATAGTAATAAAGAGTTGTCTTTCTATTACTAGTGCTATTATCTAAGTTGACTACAACACTCAACCTTCCTTATATTAGTCCACACAACCCTTACTTCCAAAATCTAAAGCTTAGGTGAATCAAAACATTTTGGAGTCACTCATTGAACATCAATTGACTACCTTACGACATTGCTACACCTCATACACTTTGAAATCCCAAAAGTTTTCACAAGCAAAGAATCCCAACATTATCTGAAAACTTGAGGCATAAAAGATCAACAAGTTTCTATTCTAACCCCAAACAAATGAATTGCTGCAGATCCCAAACCCAGAGCGCCAACCAAGGCACTCACTCCCTTAGATCCCAAGTCCCATCTCACTTGATACAATCCTCTAAGTTTTGCATCATTTTCATCACTAGCCTATGACAAAAACTACTATGTAATATGTTGTTTCTGTAGCGCAGCAAAATTTTGGACAATAGACCTACTGCATATAGAGCATTCTTCTCTAGATGCATTCTAAACACACATCACTTCTTGCACATAAAACTACTCTGATAGAAAATACTTAACTTCTCCTTTTATGTTCAATTCCCCAACCTATTGATTTGGCCTCCTTCAAATAGCAGCAACTTCCAATCCTCCTGGAATCCAACCATTCAATTGGAATTGATCATTTACAATCCACCATGAATAGCAAAAAATAGATGTGATGAGTTTGTTGATTCCTTTCCATAACAAGAAAAGCAGAACGCCCACATTTCTTTTTCTTGACCTACAACTCGTAACACACAGAAAACAAACAACACACTATTATGAGCAAAGCATGAACATCATGCTCATGAATAGTCACATAGAACCATAAATTGTTGATTTAGAATAGAAAGTTTACTTTTTCACTTCAGGGTTTTTTTTAGGTCATAGTTTAATTTATTTGATGTAAAATATAGTAATTCTTAATTTTTTTAATTTTTTCTTTATTGTTTGGTTAAAGCATCCAAACCACTAAACAATGATTAAACAAACAAAGAAAAATAATAAAGATGAAAGATGTTGATAACAACTTCATGAAGGTGATTAATCCTCTAGCTTGGTTCATAACAAACTTACCAAGGGTAGGTTGGAAGGTAGTTTACCTTCTTGCCTTCATTACAATCTAAAGAAAATTTCCCTTTGCTTTTGTTTTCATTCTTTTTTTATTTGTTTTCTTGGAAGGTAAGGCTATCTTCTCCTTGGCAATCCTTTAAGATTATGTTTCTCTTTTTTTTTTATTGTTTTCATCCAATAATTTTCATTAAGAATTATTCTAAGATTACTAGGTCCATAATCATATTACAACAATGGTGCAAAACACAACACCAAAACAACCAAAAGGAACACAAGACCACAACAACCAGAAAAAACAACAAGAATATGGTGACAAAAAACACCAAGACCATAATGATAAGGAGAAACACGAATCCTCACACTCATTATTCTTGATTTTCCTTGTTGAGATGTCAAGCTCAACTAGAGCTAACACCCATGATGTGCCTCAGTGACCGTTCTACGTTCACATCGACTAACACGCGCGCGACGGATCTTCGCCATTGTTTTTTTTTGGAGGACTTGTTGTCATCTAGTGGCGTGGGTGTTTGCAAGAGCTCAAGCTCTCTCCCGCCCTATCTTTTCATGGTATCAAAGCTTGGTACAGGTTAAGGGCTGAGCAACAAGCACAAGAAGCAAAGGAGGCGGTACGATAACAAGAGGTCATCATCTCTTCCCCCTTTGTGTTTGCCACTACACCCGTGTCAGAGCTCTTCAGGAGGCACCAGCAAACGACATCGGATCGAGGAGCTGTCTTCACCAAGACGAAGCTATAGGGATTGAATATAGTCTTTTGGACGGAATTTTGGGGCTGAAACTGTGTTTCTACATCATCTCGACCTCTGTTTTGAGTCAAAAGGTGTTCGTGTGCTATTCGGACAAAATGTCAGACGACATCAATCAAATTGTTAGTGAGAAGCTTGACAAGAACAACTTCCATGCTTGGAAGTTCAGGATGACCAATTTCCTTATGGGAAAAGGATTTTGGGACTATGTGGAAGGTGAG
>Ga0116231_10004141_pt1 | contig 29561 bp, 26 predicted proteins | sample S1TSphgellanicum_2_FD_89695 | JGI IMG/M metagenome (GOLD analysis project Ga0116231, IMG submission 89695) | Host-associated microbial communities from peat moss isolated from Minnesota, USA - S1T2_Fd - Sphagnum magellanicum MG | ecosystem: Host-associated > Plants > Peat moss > Unclassified...
GCACGTACGTCTTCCGATATTTCTCAATGCAGAGCTTGTCGAACAACTTTAACAAAAGATGGGACGACTTGAACGTCTTGACCATAAACATGATCTGTTTTAAAACCCGATTCACTCTTGGAAAGTGTTTGCACAAATCCATGCAAAGGTTGTGGATCGCATGGGGTGCACAGCCGTACGTAAACATGAACTCGTTCGACTTAAGACATTCCTTGCGTAGCTTAACCATGACGCCTGGTGAATCGCTGCAGAAGCAGAACATCGTGGATTAACGAAGTGTTCATTCTTAGTGCAGGGCAGCCCTTCTTCACCCTGCTGTTCTACGACTTCAACATTGTTGTCTAGATCTGCAATCCTTTCGATGTTCCTTGATAAGACGAAACCAGGAGCCGACTTACAAATATTTCCCAAAAGGCGCAGCTTGCAGTCCAAAACCTTCTCCAATAGATTCACTGCACTCTCTCTATGCAGTTCCATTGTAAAATGTTCCAAGAACATTGCAATTGGTGAACAAGCCATCAAGTTGATCACCTGTTTGCCCTGCACATTCATGGCGCCATCCTAGGTAAGGTAGATCAGCGACATCTTGCTCAGTGCGAGAAGAACATCGTTCATTACATATAAGTATTCATCTTGCATCAATTGACCACCAATAGCTTCTGTAGAAGGAAGTTGAAAGCAGCCACGAAGCGACTTAAAGAACAGCTTTTATGTTAGATGCTCAAATGCAGCAAATGGCATAGCCGTGCGGTGAACAGCACGTGCAAATAGTGTATCGAGCTTCTGCTGTTCGTCCTTCTTCAAGAAATCAAAATGCTTCCGACCACCAGAGAAGAAATCGTCCTCGGAATCATTCGGGGACACTAACTTGCTCTAGTTGCTGCTGGCGGGGGCCGATGAACTAACGGTTAATGGTACCATCTTCTTCCGAGATGGCTAGAACCCAGCTTCTAACTGGCCTATTGACCGCGGCCGCTTCTTATAGCCAGCATAGTGATCGCGCATGTGACCCACTGCCGCAATCACCGGTTCGTTGCAAGAGGAACACTTGCAGTACATGACCTGGCATCACCCTGCCTGTAACAAGCTCCGAACTTCTCCCAAATAACATCTTTTGGCTTCCCCATTTCGAATAGACAATGACAAATCTGAAATCTCACACTTTGTAGCAAGCCAGCAACCCTCTGATTCTCTGAAGTCTGAACTCCATGGACTCCACGTCGGACTCATTTGGACTCCGTAACGGTCCGTTACTAATGGACTCATTTGGACTCCGTAACGGACTCATTCGGACTGTATAATACTCATTCGGTTTGAGAGAGCTGTATAATACAACGGTATAATACCACGGGTATAATACCGCAATTATACATACAAACCCATAATCAACACACATTGTTTACTATAATCTTTAACAACCCTAAACCAAAGAAAATGGATTAGAATTGTCTCTCTTTTTGCCTCCCTTGTCTATGGACAACTATCATCCTATGTTTCCAAAGGTAAAAATCCAAAATGTCCACCCTTGTTTCTTCAACGATGAATTCCCAAACCAAGGCACCTTTACTCCATGATCCCACAACAAAGACAAATTTTACCCAAACCTTTATGCATAGGACTTCTCAAACTCATGAACCTAAACATTGTCATCCTTTCCAGATCTCCAATTTCAAGTCAATGAAAACACTAAACATTATTGACATTGCTCTCTTCTACAACTTCACAAAAAGCTATACCTACGCAACGAAAAATAAACATTGGATACAACTTCTATTGTAGAAAACAAAATCAATTAGAAGAACAACATGATTTCACAAAATGGTACTTAGGTTTTCTATGTCATGTCTTGCCAAGAACATTACTCCCCTTAAATCCTCTTTCCAACTCCTTATCTCCATCCTTTTTCTTACATTTCCTCAACACAACACCTCCACATAAAAAACTTGCAAAAAGCTTATGAACCAACACACATGCTCAATAATAAACTTGGTATAAAAAAATTAGAATAATGACAATGCCCCATTATTATTAGCTGCCATCGCCTTCCTTCTTCAAGGAAAAATTGCCAACAAGGTGATGATCACATCACCATGTAACAAAACACAAAAAGGTAAAACCTTGACTACGTCCTGCAACTCACAAGACATGTCTTTAGGTCACAAGACCTTCAACAACTCAAGATTGAGACAATCTAGACACACTAGACTGTCCCATAAACTTAAAAACATGTGTTTATTATTTTTTATAACCATTACCTGTCGAAAATTTCAGAATTAAAAAAATCAAGTGTCCAAGTTAAGATTTAAAATTTAATTAATTATTTGACAGTTTGTGTTGTTGCCGGATCCAATCAAGGAGTTCAATAAGGAAATGAACAATGAAATGAACATTTGTGAAAATACAAAGCTAAAGGTGTTGAAAACCATTACAACTGTTGCAAGCTACATGATTGAAAAATTTCACTCATATGACAAGAAAATAGTAGATCATGAAAATATTATAAAATTCAAATAATTTTCAGAAAATAAAAGAATTCTTCATTTTGTCAATATGAAAGCTGACCCTAGGCTCCGGCACTACTATAACCTTGGTAAGATCTTATAGACAGGGTTAAAAAAGAAAAAGACACTGGAAAGAACTTCCAAAGTCAAGAGGGAAACAGCCCAACATAAAGGTGCGTTCACACTTGGTGTTAAGGACTTTAATATTAAGTTCCTAACACCAACCTAGTCATTTCGAACCTAAACCTATTTACCACAAAGATTTTATGTTAAGTTAACATTCACTTAATATTAAACAATCGCCCATTTAACATTTTCTGCCACCTAAGATGCCACCTAGATTTTCATTTAACCCTGACTTCACATTAGGTGTGAATGCACCTTTAAAAGTTCATTACCTAGTAGCCTACTCTGAAGTCATTGGGTGATCAATTAGTGAGAACAGGGTTATTATTAGAAAGCGTGATCTTGAATTTTCACCCGCAATGCGCCACATGGAAATGCCACCTCGCACCCTGGCGCCACCCGTCCACCCGCGATAACCCAGTCCCTGGTCAAGCGCGCATTCCATCTTCGTTCTCTCGCACCTCGCAGCAAATCCCACAATTTCCGAGACAGAAAATCAATCAAGAAAGAAAGAGAGAGTAAAAACTCGGAGTGGGTGGGTGTGTGAGAGAGAGACACAGAGACACAGAGAGAGCTGAGACACACACACACATACCAAATTTTCAACATACCCAAGAGTTTCAGAATTACTGGTCCATCATCACGAGTGCACTTCAAGTTCGTGGAGGGAGGAGCCATGGATGTGCAGGCAGCAGCGGAAGTACAGGGGGTATCCGAGTTTAGTATGGAGTTATACCAGGCATTGCTCAAGATTAACAACAACGACGACGACGACGAGAAGGCGACCAATTTAGTGATGTCGCCTCTCAGTATTGCCATCACATTGGCGATGGCGTTGGCTGGGGCCAAGGGAGCCACGCGGAAACAGATCGCTCAGCTGCTGAAGCTGCCCCAAGAAGGGGATCCGTTGCATAAATTCTCCTCGCAATTAACGAGTGTGGTGCTGGCGAATGCAGGCAGTGAGCATGGTGGTGGTGGTGGTCCGTTGCTGAAGGTTGCAAACCGCGTGTGGGTGGAGCAGAGCTTGAAACTCAAACCCACGTTTCAGAAGCTGCTCAAGAATAGCTATGGAAGTGAAGCTGGGTCGGTCGACTTCATTCACGAGGTAGGTTTGACCTCGGACTGTTGTTCCTTCGTTTGGTTTAGGGTTTGCTGTGTTCATGGCACAAATTCATGTCAACTGAAATTTCAGCAATTTTATGAGAATAGATCTAGATATTCGGTTGGTTTTGTGTGGTCCAGCCTAATGAAGCCAGAGAGGAAATTAATGCTTGGGCCGAGGAGGAAACCTGTGGAAGAATTGAAAACCTTCTACCTGAAGGTTCAATCAACAAACTGACAAGGCTGGTCTTAACCAATGCTCTGTACTTCAAAGGTACCTGGCAAGAGCCATTTGCAGAGTCAAACACCAAAGACAGGGAATTCTACTTATTGGATGGAAGGAGCCTCAAGGTGCCAATGATGCAAACAAAGAAGAAACAACACATCAAAAGCTTTGAAACTTTCAAAGCACTTCGTCTTCCCTATAATACCGTAGGGAATGATAAATGCCACATTTTCTCAATGTACATCTTACTGCCTCATCAAAAGAAGGGGCTGCTGCAACTTGAGCAAAGTTTGGATCCAAAGGTGCTATCACATGACCTTGCTCAAATAACTCGAGAAGTTCCTGTATCTGACTTCCAGCTACCCAAGTTCAAGATATCATGTGGATTTGAGGTATTTCGAGCTTTGCAAAGCTTGGGTCTCACTTTGCCCTTCTTACCAAATGAAGCCGATTTTACAGAAATGCTTGACTCGTCAATGGTGGCAGGCGATGATCATTGTCATCTTTACATTTCTGATATTTTTCAAAAGGCTTTTGTTGAAGTTAATGAGAAAGGCACAGAGGCGGCAGCTGCTACTGGAGTCGTTATGGAGTTGATGTGCTACCAAGAACCCCAACATTTTGTGGCTGACCACCCATTCTTGTTCATAATCAAGGAGGAATCCACAAATGTTATCCTTTTCATAGGGCACGTAACCGACCCAACAAAGGCAGACTAGTAATTTGCAAGCTGAGTTAATGAATTCTATGTTCTCAAGCAGCATTTTGAGTTCAATGAGACATTTTGGGTGATGAGAATCACTCTAAGAATTGGTATATGGAGTATCCAGGACAATGTGGCTTTCTCTAGTGTAATGTGTTTTCCCAACCTGAAGATTAGCTGCCTGAATAATATATTAAAATCATGTTTGGAAATAGTGCCTATGTAACTACATCTGTGCATCTGGACAGATGCAAGAACTTGTGATGATACCTCTGCAAAAGTAAAGCAATTGGGTACTGATTTGCAAAACTGTCAGAAAGTTTGAATTGTATGGTATGGAAGGAAATGACAGTTGCACAACACTGCTCATGTTGTAATAACTTAGGAGTATAATCCATTGTTATGGTTTGGTAATTTGTAATGGTGTGTATTTGTAAAGCTTTCGAGGAAGTTTGTTATCAAGACATGTGAATCTACTTACACCTTCAAGCAGATTCTCGTCGGCTGATTTTGCTACTCTAAGTGAAATAAGTTCTCCCTTGCCTTGACTAGGGGCTTGTTTTGGGAACGCCCCACTCGAAGGGCATTACTTGATGTAAAGCACTGGCACAAAATTGTTTTTTTCTTGTTAAAAAAAAGGAAAAAAAAAGGGAAAAACAAATTTGACGGAGCATTTTTAAAAATGAAATACTCACCCCTTTTGTGAAGGAAAATTTTCATTTGATAATTTGCCCTCTACACACACTAGAAATTTTTTGCCCTGCCAGCACAGAGTTTGATAAATATCACTATTCCCAATCTGCCACTACATGATAGAGTTATCTGCAAAGTCACCCTGTCTCCGTAATAGAGTTATCTGTAAAGTCACCCTGTCTTCACCCTCTCTTTGGGCCAACTTTCACCCTCTATACTCTATACCCTCTTTCAGTGGTACCAGTGTTTTTTTTTATTGGCGAATTTTTGCAAAAGTTCGACCTGAAAAATGTGACTTCGACCACTACAAAGGATTTTCCATGGGAAAAAAATGGTCCAAATTCGCCAAATTTAGAAAAGAAAAATAAATTCAAATCGCCAGATTTTTACAATAAGTTCCAGTAAGTAGCCAAGAATATAGAAAGATCCTGGGTTTTTTCTCCTTTCGTATCTGGTATGTAGTCAGAAGTGTGGCTAAATTAGTTTCTGGATGGTCGCCACCTTGGCTACATCACAAAATCCTTTAAAAAAAAACCTTGAGTGGTATCTGCAAAGTAAGGAAACTTTATTAAATCTCAGTGTGAAATGCTGAAACTCAGCATTTAATGCTCAAGGTTCGAGAGTAATCATAGTAGTTCTACAGGTAAGAGCACTGAAAATATATGTAGCAGCAGTGGACGCGCTCAGGCAAAAGGAAAGGGGGTGAAGATAGGACGAACCTAGTTCACCACAAAAATTATGGTTTTTTGAGTTTTACCCCCAAAAAATTGATGGTTTTCTGAATTTCATCACAAAAACCAATTTATCTCTAGATGAAGCCTTCCATTAAAAATTTAAAAAATCCAATTTACTCATCCATAAATTGGATCATTTTATTTATTATGGAAGGCTTCAACTAGAGATAAAATGTATTATGGGATGGTCAATCCCTACCCACTATTTTCGGTAAGCGCAATGCTCACCTGTTAGGGCTACCCTTTTCAAGTTGGCAAATTTTTGTTGGAAAAGGAAACCAAAAATCGAAAATTCAGAAATGATGTGATTTTTTGAATGTTTCAGTAGCTGGAGGTGGGATCAGAGTCTTTTTTAAGGAATTTTGTTTTAAAGCCAAAGTGGGAATCATCTGTAGGAAAATTTAGCCAAATATGGCTTTAACCCTTAATACAAAAATTTAAACATCCTTTTTTTATTTTTGGCTAAAAACTGAAAGCCGAATATTTTTAAAAACTCTGATTTTACTATTCTTTTCCCTCACTTGTGGCGATTGAAAACCTCGAAAATCACTTCATTTATTTATTTTTTATAAAAACATTTCGCTTTTTTGGCGAAATTTCACCAATGAAAAACAGGCTGCCAGCGCGGAGGAGCTCTCGCTCTCTCTCTCTCTCTCTCTCTCTCTCTCATGGCCGCTCATCGGCCGCTGCCGACGGTCGCACATCATGTCTTCAACGGACACGATCGGCTCTCTCATCGCCGTTCATCACCCGATACCGATGGTCGCACATCATGTCCTCAACGGACACGATCGGCTCTCTCATCGCCGTTCATCACCCGATACCTATGGTCGCACATCATGTTTTCAACGGACACGATCGGCTTTCTCGTCGCCATTCACCACCCGCTACCGATGGTCGCACATTCTGTTTTCAACGGACGAGATCGGCATCTGCAGCCGTGGACGTCGATTACACGGACAGGAGTGTGTCAATCGCCGGTGCGCATTGGACTGTGTTTTTTTCTGGATAGGGGTGTTGAAGACCGTTTTTCCCCTTGCTGCCTGTGCTAGGCCGGTATTGCGAATGGCCATGGCCTTGAATCTCTTGGGGCAGGAGCAGCAGATCGGAAGCAGCAAACCAAAACCACGCACACTGCAGTTGCCGCAAAATCCACCAAGTATTTTTTTTCTGCACACATCAAGCTCTGAAACTAATTCCGGTTGTTGCAGAGTTTCGGACTCTCACTTGCAGCAAAGCTTCCCCTGAGATTAGGTTACAGCAAGCTTGTGTTTTGCTGGTGTATGTATGTGTTTTGTACTACAGTAGTGTCGAGGAAGGAGGAGCGAGAGAGAGAGAGAGAGAGAGAGAGAGAGAGAGAAATAAAAATTTGGTTTTGTTTTCTGTGCCGATTGGACAGAATGATGTTACAGCTCCATATGTGAAGAAGGTGGTAACGGGGTTTTTTTTTCTGAGTTATTTTTTGGGCGGGGAGGGAGGGGGAGAGAGAGAGAAATATGGCTAGTATTCAAGGGTTGCAAGCTGCTCAATTGAGGAGCTACTACTACTGCAAGGAGCCTCCAGCTTCTTCTTGTCCCCTCAGAAATGGCTTTCGGAAGTTTGGAGGGGCGGCAATGTGTAGAACTCCTCGCAGCAGCAGCAGGAGTTTCTTCTTATTATATAACTCAGGTAATAGAAGGCGTGTTTCTTCAGTTCATGGCTTTGGTGGCAGCCAGAGGTGCGGGGAATTTTCTTTGCCAGTGTGCTGCTGTCTTCGGAGCAGTCCATTAGAAGAACAGATTGAAGAGGAGGTGGAGGAGATTGGCGAGAATCCGTCGACATCGTCGTCGTCGAGCACCGCGAGCTCCAGTATTTGTAGTAGTAGTAGAAGAGAATGGCAAGGAGGAAAGCCTGATAGGAGGAAGAGACTAAGCACACTGGATGCATATTTTGATAAGCTCCATGGTGGTAGTGATCTAAATGGAACTTCTTCAAGCGCGTCCAGTAGTTTGAGCAATGGTGCTGTGAGCCAAACTAGTCAAGCGAGTGAAGAAGCAGAAGCTGCAACAAGAACTGGTTCTCGGACAACAGATCCAGACAACGAAGAAGCAAGGGTTTCTTCACAAGGTCTACGAGCTTTGGACGCGTATTTCAACAAGCTGCATCCACCAAAAGCCAGTGAAGGTCTTTCTTCGTTCTCTTCTTATCTCACTTTCTTGCAGTCCATATGTTTTCCATAGAAATCAGTTTCTTCAATCAATTATTCAAGATTAGTAGTAACATGCACAACTGGATGCGGTGCAGTTGTACAAGAGGAATCAGCAGAAATGGCAGAGAGAAAAATGGAGGTGGCATCTCAGGCTGAAATAGACACAACTACTATAGAGGCAAGAGAAGCTGCTGACAAGGACGAGGATGAAGTATTAGACTACAGAGAGCTGTTGGAAGAGCTACAGGCAACCCTAGAGAAAGGAGTGCAGCAGACTGATAATAATTTGCCTCCACACATTTCTCAAGACCCTATCTGGGGCTTGCAAGCTGGTGATTCCTACTCTTATGAAGTGTGAGTTGCACACTACTCTCACCTGCCCATCTTGGTCTGTCATTTCTCTAAGTCTCAATGATCAAAAAAAAATTCAAGACACCATTGTTTGAGAGGTGCAAAGTGTCATCACCAACCACATCTCCAATTTCTTCGTGGTTTCAAAGACCATGTTAGCTAGATGATGGGATTGATTTGTAAGGCCAAGAAACTTTCAGCAACCCATTCCCAATCATTAACTGGAATAAATATCCATTGCTGTTTGTATGATTTCATGCAATCCTTCATGTTAGTCTAGGTTTTGCTGGAACTGACAAAACAGTTGCCTTCAAAGTGTCATTGTCGAGTTTCCTCTGCAATCTCTTAGATACGTTTTCCAGTGCCTTTAGGGGATGTTCTGCATTGTTGTGTACTATCTAAACCCACTGTCACTGCAGCTTGTCACTTCTATTCATGACAAAGGCAATGGTTTGATACTTTGTGAGTGACACTCATAAGGTCATGACTACACTCATTTTTGTCATTTTAGTTTTGGTTTTGCTGGCACTGCCAGAAGATTACCTTCAAAGTATTTTTTGTGGAGTTTTCTCTGCAATAAGGGTTTTCTCTGGAATCTCATACATATGCTTCTAGAATGATTTGCATCCTTGACAGGATCAGCCACAAATCCTGCCTAAAGAGTGCTGTAATTTGTGGCTGAGTCATATGCAGGAACACGCTAGTTGGTGTCAACCTTGCTGTTTTCTTGTTTGGCTTGGCAAGTCCACAAGGTGTGCCAGGCATGGGAGATGCGTCACTTCCCTACTTATATGGAGCCAAAGTGAATGAGCTTATTGTGGATGGAGAGTGGTGGCGTCTTGTTACACCCATGTTTCTGGTGATTTGCTTTACTTTCTTCTAATATACCATCAAATAATGTGAGTATTGTTCATTTCCTGTAAAACAGACTAGGCCTGACTCAGGTCAACCTGACCCTGATCCACAGCTTGATTCAGTATGAAGGACAAGCTTGAGGCCAATTAACCATGTTCTCCGCTTGTGCTTGCAGTATTGTAACACATGCTTTTCTTGTTGCAAGCATGCAGCATTCAAACCTGGTACACATAGGCTTGAGTACATGGGCACTTCTGTCCTTTGGCCCTGGTGTGGAGAGTGCCTATGGATCAGTTGGCTTTGGTATGATCTACGTCATTGGAGGCCTTTTCGGTAACCTTATGAGCTTCTTTCACACACCTCAAGGCACTGTGGGTGGCACTGTAAGTTTGCCTTTGACTATGCACAAACTTTGTATTTAGTCTTTAGCATTCAGGGGCCAAACTCTTATTGCTTTGTAGATCTTATCCAGTGACTCTTTAAGCACTGTGAATACTTAGCCTTGTTTGCTCTACCTACCTGATGTCACAGGGTCCAATCTTTGCTGTTATAGGCACTTGGCTGGTTTACTTGCTGCGCAACCGTGAGATTATTGGACTTGAAGTGGCAGATGACATGATCCGTAAATTGGCGATTATGACTGCAATCACTGTGGCCTTCTGCAACTCCTTCCCAATTGATGACTGGTAGGATCCCATCTCATGTAAGAGACAGCATTTTGACCTGTTGTCCACAAAAGGACATTATTGTTCTTGTTGGGTGCTTGTGTGTGTAGCTAAGAGCTTTGAAATTTGACTAGCTGTGATGTTTGCCACAGGCATGCAAGCTGCTACTTCTGGTCAATGGTGTTCACACAGTCAGATAGTCTGAGGAGGACTTCTGTCTAACAATGTGCTTTGAGTTTGATGCAGGACACATTTGGGAGCTGGAGTTGTGGGTATTGTCTTTGGGCTTTTCACTTGCCCCACAGTGCATGTCAATGTGCACTTAGAGGAGGCGGCATCTAAAAGTCAGAATGATAGTGATGATGATGCAATAGACTCCTACCTCCTTCTGAATGAGGCCCTTCCTCCCAGTCGACTACTTCTTGTATTTGCACTTTGCCTGGCTCTCTTTTTCAGTCTCTACAATCTGGGGATGCCAATTGCCACAGAGTTCCACTTTCTCCATGGTGGTTTCAGTGATGAAAACTGGTAGACCCCACACACTTGAGACTTTGGAAAGGATTGATGGAAGAAGGCAGTCACCTCTGGTTGTGTTCAGTAGGGCACTGGAAAACCAGTCCTGATGATGGTGATGAGTGTTTACATACCAATAGATTTTTTCCTCTTCTCAAATGTGGATATGGTTTCAAATTGTGAAAGAAATTCCATGACCAAGGGATGAAAACATTCATTTGAACATCCAACTGCTACATATGCAGCATCTATGTCTAGTTTGCAATTCTTGACAGCAATGTACACCTTGGAAACCAGAATTTCTTGTATTTCATGCATGAGTTTAATTGCATGGAAGTCTGTACCACTGGGAAATTGATTCCCTTATCAAATATCAATAGAAATCTTCCCAGTCTTCTCCAAAGGGAGCTCATGCCAAATCTCTCATCTGTCAAGTGGATGCAAACCTTTTGAAAGCTACAAAGTTGTGCTGAGAACATATTAAATAGTCCGATAGTTTTGATTTACACCCCCCTATTGGATTTAGAATAGGTTAAAACTGTATTGTGACTTCATACAACATAAATACTGGCAAGCTGGCATTTGTACCAAACATCAGAGGCCTGGTGAGAGAAATGTTGATGAGCTTAGGAGCAAGTGAAGATCACAGATGTTCAACCTCTGTTAAATAACAGGATCCATGGGAAAGTGCTGACATGTCAGACAACAATTGGCATAGTGACAGCCACAATTTAACAGCCAACAAACAGATTTGCTCACAGATCTTCATAACGATCGAGAAAGTTTTCCATTCTTACAATTCAGGACAACCTGGAATAGAATCAAGACATAACCTGACAATGTTCTGGAGATTCAAGATCCAACTTATCCACAAACATGAAAAAGAGAATACTTAAAACCATCAAAAGCCACAGAAAACCCTGACAGACACACACAAGTTTGAACAAAATGTGTTCACAACCTTCAAAAGCGATATGTATGGTAATGACCAGCTTCCAAAACTTCCCCCGCTGACTTCATCAGCTCCCAGCAGTGCTGGGAAAGGTCAATATCAAACCTCAACCAATTGTCTGTCATAAAACTAGCAGTGCCAGGAAAGGTCAATACCATACCTCCACTGTCATACTGACTTCCTGACATGAGATGAACAGTAAGGGGGAGAGAGTCAGCCATGCCACTAGCTAGCTCAGCAAAACATTAAAGAGACAGAGATGACCAAGGAAATCAATATAAAATGGGAAGCACAAAAAAAAATTGAAGCAAGAAAGAAGATTTGTTGAAGTGAAGCCCAGAGTAAGGAGTTCCCAAATTTGGAAGGCAGAAACTCCGACCAGTTTCTGCCATGAACTGCTCATCTATGTCTCCTCCTCCTCTTCCTCCACAGCAGCACTGCGGTTGTGCTTCTTGGCATATCTCTGGTTCCTCAAAAATTTTGGGTCCATCTGCACCAAAATGTCAAAAATCTTCATAAACCATGATCCATTCACCTGGCCTAACGCAACAAAAAAGCCCTGAAAAGAAAACTAAAGCTGGAATCAGGACATTTTATCCAGAACCAAGCTCCGCAGCTCTGTCAGCAATTGAGGCTGAAAAAATATAGTGAAACTCGAGGGTTTCGCAATTGCCCAATGACGGAGACTCAGTCTCTTCTTCATCATACAGAAATCATACCAGATGTGGAAACCTGAGTCTATTCCGGAGCTGATACTGCAGGCTTCCTCCAAGGAGAAAAACAAGATGGAACTAAGTCTCCTCACGAATACGACTTACCCCTTTTCTTGAAGTGTACTTATGTTTCTTTGGCTTCTTGATGCCATTCTTGTGCGCCTTGTACGACTGGTTATGCGCTGTGTGATTTTTAGACTTGGCCATATCTTATCTGTAAGAAGGAATAAATAAATAAATAAATCCCACTCGTCAGAACCCAAGATACAAACTCACGGTCTAACTTTCATCCCCAAGAATCACGACTTCGCTAGTTTTACTACCCACGATAACGCGTCCAAGATAAGCAAAGTTTCGCACACTCTGCATGCTTGGCAACAAGTGGAAAATTTCTAACTTTCGTCGAAATTCTTCCAAGTGAAGAACGAGAAACAGGGGACGAAGAGAGCACACGAAACCTACCTACCGGAGACAGTTGCGAACGCGCCTCTTGCACAGCAGCAGCTCTGCGCGAGACAAAACAATGGACACGAAAGAAACCGAAACATGGAGCTCCAAACCCTAATCCAAGGGTTCGGAGAAGTTTGGGTTCGGGAGAAGAATAGGTTCGGAATGTGGCTCGGAACAAGCTGTGACATTATAAATATAAAGGGTAAAAGCATCTCCAGCCGTGCCCACTATTTGCATGTGACCCTGCAAATTAAAAGGAGAAAAAGTTAAAACATACTGATTTGGCTCGGTTTGGCCCCTGCATTTTTACACAATTTGCTCAGGCTGGTAAATGGCACAGCAAAGCCAAACACCTGCAAGAGAAGAGTGTTATAAATATGATCTGACTTATGTTCCCCATTTTTGATTGGCCAATCATAATGATTGTTCCAGGTGGTTTGTTAATGAGGTACTAGTCAGTGGCCAAGGCGAATTGATGATCCCAATGTGGGGGGGGTCAATTCCCCTTGGCCCTGGTCTCTCACCTAATTGCAGTCTCAGTTTTAGTTTTATGGTTGGGGTTGGAAAAAAGTAAATAACTAAACTTGTATTGAACCTGAAAAGATGCACTCTACAAAGTGAGACACTATTTAACTGTCACCACCTGAGCCAATATGTAGTTCACCAAAGAGTCATTTATTGCCGAGGATTGAATTGTAGGGCACTGCAAACATATGCATTTTTACCAGTCAAAAGACGATTTAGTGTTTATTTTGTAAATCTTCATCCAACCCTACATGCATTTTGGGAATGTCTTCAATACGTGGGCTTTACCCCTTGTAAGGTGCAAGGTGAAGTTATTGTGAACCTAAACATATGTAGATCACAAGGTGTAAGAAAACACCCATTTGTTAATGGTGGTATAAATTTTTCACCTATAAGAATGCGCGAGATCCCTCTCACCTTTGGGGTTATCTCCCCTCCAATTATAGGTACCTAACCATTGAGTCATGTGGCAAAAAATTGTGGTTTGAATGTTATAATGATTAGTTGTCAAAAAAACTATTCATACATTTTTCTCAATGTGTATGGCATTTGCTAGAATATCCATATGCTTCACTCAAAATATATTTATTTTTCATATTCCTTGTCCATATGTCATATTGTCCATAATTTTTAGATTTTTTAATGCTATTGTTACTAAGTAAGATTTGGGGTTTAAACAAGGTTATGTGGTTTTATTTTTCTAAGGTCATTTTCTTCTTCCACCTTGTTGTTATCTCTTTTGTTGTATAGAGGTTGTATAAGAAATTTTAAATAAATGAATGTCAAGGTTTAAGAGGCACTTGGGGGGGGGTTGCTTCAACCGATCATGCTAAGAACATTAATTCATACTTTGCTTTCATTTTATTTCTTTGTTTAAAATATTTCTTGTAAACCTTCCCTCCACCTCTTGTTTTATTTTCACTTCCACCTCCCCTAACCATGATGAAAAACAAGAAAAAACAAAACAAAATTGAAGACAAACAAACACAAAACTATCTTTTAAAATGTAACATTCACATCACTAAAATATCACATTCAATGTTCATACAATTAAAGGGAAATAATCACATTATTACATAACATGATTTTTATGATTAAAATTTTAGTCAACATAAATAGTGGATAGAAAAAAATTTAATAAAGACAAACCACTCACTTATGACAAAAATTTATTTAAGTTTATTCAATTGAAATAATTGAAATGATTATCCAAAATGATTGAGATGATTAAAATTACTAATTGACATGGCAACTTATTTATTTATTTAATATTATTTATTTTTGATTTTTTTGAAATTGAACTATGGACATGTTCAAAATGAATTTAAAAATTCATCTTACTTATAGATGTTTCATATTTTTTTAATGTACAACATTAATGTTAAGAAAATAAAAACTTGTGAAAAATCAAATTTCACATGATTACTATTGCGAATTCATGGACCATGAAGTTTGTGATATAAAAAGCTTACAACCATAATATGTTCAACAATGAACCCAAAAGAGGTGTAAGAATCTTAAAATCATAGTGCTCACAATGGGGGAGTTGTACCTTTTATAAAAACTTGTTGAAACTTGAGACTAGTAAATTTAAATAAGAAAATCCAATTGTTTAGGCGGAGCCTTGGGGTTATAATAACCTTAATTGAGGCCCTTTGATTTTAAAGCCCCATCATGCATGTTCAAAATTGAGCAAAATTTGCTTCACAATTAGTAAAGAATAATGGCAAAACAAGATTAAATTTATAGTTTGTACCATTATTGACAAGTTCTTGATTTTAGACAAGTTTAAGTTCTAGGTCAAATTATAGGCTATTTAGACCAATAGTTTAATGTTTTGCTAGAATCAAACTGAGCAATTGTATATTTTTAAAAACTTGAATTAAAAATTGAATTGTGGGTGTTATCCATTTTTTAAGCAAGTTGAAGTTTTTTATGTAAATAAATAAATGTTCTCAAGAAAAGGAAAAAAGTTAATCAAGTTATTTTTTATGCAAGTAGTTACTTTTTAAAATTGTATATTAATGTTATATAATCTCTATTTTAAACTATGTGGATTGCTTGAACAAAATAATACTACACAAATAATAATAGTAATAATTAAATTATTTTTTTTTTTAAAATTAGTTGTGAGTAACGGAGATGGAACCAAAAGTTTTAGAAATTCAAAAACCAATTAAGACCATATTAAAGGTTCCATCATAAATGTCAAAAAAAAAAAAATAGTTGTCCAACTAAATCTTATGTGAGTAATAATAAGTTGGGTTAGTTTAATTAATTATGTTTTTATCTCAAAATTGGTTAAAGTGTGAATTAAGTTCAAGATATTTAGTTATATTTCATGTTCGGCATATAATCCCATGATTTGTGATCTCAAATCACCAAAAATGTCAAAATTTGATTCCTATTTGTTGTAAGTGAACAAATATTTTGAATCATCAAAAGTCAATTTTGTTTGTTTATGCAAAAACTGGATTGGTTCTTAGACATTATGTGTTTGTGTTTTGCATGAAAAACCACTTTCTAGGTTTTTTGGGAACTTTGTTTTGATGTTTGTGGCATTGTTTGGGTTGTTACATTTTCTCATGTTTTGTATCACTCCTCAAGGATTTGAAACCCAATGGGGCCTTGTGTGCCTTGAAATGTGGAGAAGAGAAGGGAAAAACTTGCTACTATGAACAACCTTTGATGATTGTGAAATTAGAGAGGAAAAAACACAAACACAAGAACATGAAGGCCTTACCTTTGTCACAGAGCCCCCCCCCCCTCCATTTCTTTTATCTCTCCTCTCTCCTCCTCTCTTTTTTTCTTCTCTTTCAAAATTCTACAAGGCATAAGCTAGAAACCTATTTCTCTTAGATAAACATTGCATTATGGTTCTACCAAATAAAATGAAAATACCATCCAAGCATTGGAGTACCCCACACTCAATAAAAGGTTGTTTATAGCACGGAAAAGGCCTTTGAATCCTTACAATGATGATTGAAAATCCAATAATGATAAGGTTTTTTTTTAAAAAACATAATATAGACCAAAAGTTTAGCAAGTAACCATTGAAAGAAAGGTCTTGTGCTTGATATGTTTATAATAGCACCTCATTTTGTCATGTATGTTTTGCCCAATGAAAAACGTGTTATGGAAAATACACCTTTTGTTGTACATCGTATTTGTAATAATAACCCAATGGTTGGGACAATAAATATTTTTTCATAAGTTGGGAGTTCAATTTACAATCATTTCAACAAATATCAATATTTTTTTCATTTTTTTCAATACCTTTTGCGAATTATTTTTTGTTAAATATTAATCATAGGTATGATAATAATTATTTATAAGCAGGGTTCTAACACATCTTCATTGGTCTTTTCTTTTAAAGAAAAATTGTCAAATGACAACATTACCTCAAAATTTTTGGCAAGAATTCCCTTTTTTCTCAAAAAATTTACCAAATTAGTCATTAAGGAAAGTTCCAAATGACCTTAATGGTAGCCTAATCTGATTCATAAAAGGAATTTGACAAATTCTTGGCCACTAAGAAATACATTGCTTGGAAGATGTAAAATCCTCTGCCCAATTATAAGCACAAAACTTCAAGTCACAAATAAAATATGAATTGCATTGACTTGTAAACAATTGCATTTTAGTTGTTTGTGTTTGAAAAATCTCATTTAGGAGAAGAATCTTAGGGTTTAGGTTTAAACCTTAAATTTTAAACCTTCAAATCTAAATCTTGAACCCTAAACCCTAAGGTGTTCTACTAAGGGGAGATTCTCCTATTTTTATATGTTCACATGTTCCCAACTAAATATAATAAGTTATGTGCATGGAAATTCTTATATTTGTGGGTTTTCCTAAAGTTTGGGCAAGTGGGCCTCCTTCCGGAAAACCCATTCCTACATGAACTTTCCCTACAACATAAATGAGCACACCGAAACCTAACACAAACCTATCACTTGGATTTTAGACTTCACCTTTTGCACATACTTACCAACTTATTAAAGTTATTTGTAAAGTAGGTAAACCATAGGATGAGAACCTTAGGTTTGGGCAAAACTAATGATGTAATACAAAAGTCATGATGAGCTTATGAAAAAGGAAAATAATGTAGGATGAACCATAAATTTTCTCCTAAACAAGAGATGAAAACAATTTCATCCTAGATCATATGTTTTGCAATGTACAAAGACCCTTCATGTGAAGACTTCTCATGTTCATTGAAGGTGAACATGTTCTCTTTTTGGGTGGTTCACATGAATTTGTGAGAATTTTGACGTGTGTTTCTACTAGAAGAATGTTGGGTTCCTTGCATTGTAAATGATTTAGATGACATAAGCTAAAGGAGGCATAAAAGATTTTAGTGTAGTGGTTTAGATCAATAACCATCATAGGAGAGTGTGGGGAGGAGCAACAAAAGCATTATTGGCCTTTGCATTTGGAGACAAAACAAAAGATAGAGACAACATGCTAGGTGCGCGTTAACTAAGGAGATGGAAACAACACAAGCTTTACGTTTGGAAAGGAGATACAACAATAGCAAAAGCTTTGCGAAGGAAGTGGAAATAAATCAAGCTTTAGGTTTGGAAAGGAAATGAAAAACGAAGATGAAGAAGACATAAGTTTTGCATAAATTGAGGAAACAAAGATAAGACAAGCTTTGCAATAATTGAGGAAACAAAGATAATACAAGCTTTGCATTAATTAAAGAACAAAGATCACACTTGATTCACATTCGGAAAGGAGGTGGCAACACAAGAGCCATCACAACTTTACTACTAGAGCTTGAAGATTTGTGTTAGCCACGCCAAAGCTTGGATATTTGTGTTTGGGGAAGAGGTTGTAATCATAATACCAATTCATGTTTGGAAAAGAGATAAAAGGCTTTTGGAACCAAAACCATTACAATGAGGTGAGGTTTTAGGTATATGAGTGTTTACCAAATGTAGGGTTGTTTTTTTCAAAAAAACAAAACATTGATGGGTGAAAGCACACGATGCCCCCCAAAAAAAATTGTAGTCACAAAAACAAAAAAATTGCATTTGGTTTTTTTGGGTACATGTGTACATCACATCTTGAATTGTTTTTGTTTATTTTAAGTATATTGGATTAATTTTAGACTTAAACTAGTTTAATTTAAAACAAATTCCAACAAACATTTACAAACTTGAACATATGAAGTATATATGTGTCAAAAAACTACACATCACAGAATATGAAAAATTACAAATATATTTCAAAATTAAGGTTATGGGTGGAGTTTTGTAATGAATTTTTTGGTGGTGAATGATATTGATGTACATCAACTAAATTTAAAACCATTCAGAAGTTTAAAATTTTTGGTTGAAAATCCATTCAAAAAATGTGTTTTTTTGCACTTCTTGAGCAATAAATGCATAGTAAACTCTTTTTTTGGGAAAAAACCATTATTTTTTTGAAAAGGAGAAAATTTTATAAATGAACATTGTATTATTTTTCATTTTTCTTTGGTTTAGTAATGTGTCATGAACCACAAACATGAGGCCCTATGGGTGTTGAAAAGATGTACGTTATATATTTTATGCACATTGGTTTTCTCCAATTCTCTTCATCTAACCATTGGATCAAGTTTAATTTTGATTCAAAATGAGCTTTGAATTCCAAAATGTTGTCATGCACATTCTAAAGTTTTTTTTTCCTTACATTTAGGGTTTCCAAAAAATGTCACTAATATTTTAATTTACTACACACCTATTATACTTGTTATACATCACTTTCTTGGGTGAAAAGTGGTGAAAAGTGGCTCACATGTAATGTGCTTTTACCTTAATGGTGCTTATGTAATCAATGTGGGAGCATGAGGATGTTTTTGGGATTGTCAATGCCATGACTTCACATTATGGGAGTCCTTGCTTTTAGTGTGGTCTTTTTCCACTCTTTGTTGCAAAGTGTGTGAACTAGTGCAATTGGTGGTTAATCAATTTCAAATTTTATCCTTAAAGCGATTTAAGTTAAAGTCAAGCCTATAATCATAATCTTTCAATAACTTGCTCCTTCAAATTTCAAATATGAAATCCCATATGCATTTAAAATCCTAATTGCATCTAGTGTTCTTTTGCCTCCTATCCTAGATTAATTTTGTAGTGATTGAACACATTTTGCTATGCTTGCCATTAACCGATCCTTCCATGCTTTGGTGCCTTCACTGAATAAACAAGGAATGGTCTATTGTTGTGAAAAAATTAACAATATGGAATGCACTTGAAATTGTCAAAACCAACAATCTCAATTATCGAGAAATGATATCTCGAAAAGGACTCCATAGATACTCTTTTAAAGACCATGTAAAATTTGAAATGCAATGTTTGGATAGATTTTTGGTCATGTTTGATGATCAAATTTTCTTAGTTGATGGAAATGAGGTTTTGGAAAGTGAATAGTACAAGGTTTAAAGAGTCAAAGGTTTTGATAATTTAAGAAATGAAAAAATTCAAACATCTGCATTTGGAACAAGGATGTATATTTTGCTTATAGATTTCTAGAAATGTAAGTGTACCTTGTTAGGTGCTTTAACATGTAGGCCTAATTTCATTATAATTAATATAAAAATAATTCATTCATATTGCTAGTCAATTCTTCTTTGATCCAATTATGTTATCACCCATTTTGATGTTTTTGGTGATGATTTTTGTTTCTTTATTGATTAAACAAGTTTTTGATGTGGAATTTTTCATCCCATCAAAACCTTAATGCTTCAGTTTCATTAAGATCACAAACATGGATTTTGTTGATAAGTTATGTTCCGCTTCATGAATTTTGTTGATTGTCTTCATGTTGGTCTAATGCTCATCCCATCCAAACTTTAATACTTTGATTTCATTGAAATCACAAATGTGGATTTTGTTGATTAGTTTTTATCTAAGGCATATGTTGCTTCTCTTGATTATTTTACATCATTATTTAGGTTTTGGTTTAATATTCCTTGTTCCTCCCATCTAAACCCAAATATATCAACACCTTAACATGGATCCCGAATGCAAATTTTGTTGATTATATTTGATCCAAAATTGTTTCTACTTTTCTTCATCAATTTTATTTAATGTTTTCATGGTGGTTTAATGGTTTATGTTCATCCCATTCAAACCCTAATATTTCAATTTCATTGAAATGCTAATTGTAGATTTTGTTGATTAATTTTGGTCCAAGGCATATATGTTACTTATGTTGGTCATTTTACATCATTGTTTAGTTGTTGGTCTAATAGTCCTTACTCATCCCATCTAAACCCTTGTATTTCAACAACTTAACCCAAATCACATATGGGGATATTGTTGTTCAAATTTGAAGCAAGGTGGTTGTTGTTTTTCTTCATCAATTCATATTTTTTCATATTATCTATTTGGTAGTTTTTGTTCATATTATCGACCTTAATATTTCAACACCCTAAAATTAAAGCACAAATGTAGAACCTATTGATGCAAATTTTATTGACGAGATATTATTCAAACTTGATGGTGTTTTTGCTAATCCCAAATACCTTCATGATTACATTTTAACCCTAACCTAAATTTTTAATTAAAACCCTAACTCAAACCTTAATCCAAAATCTAAAACTTAAACTTAAACCCAAACCCTAATCCAAATTTTAAAACTAGGACCTAAATCCAAACCTTAATCCAAAGCTTTAAACAAAATTTAAAACCCAAACCCTAATCAAAAGTCTACAATTAAAACCCTAATCCAAACTTTAATTCAAAATTTCAACCTTAAAACCTTGATCCAAAGTACAGAATTAGAACCCTAACCCACACCCTAAACTAAAATCTTAACTTTAACCCAAACCTTAACCCAAAATCTAAAACAAAAACTTTAACCTTAGAACCAAAACCTTAAATCCTTAACCCAAAGCCTATTAAATCCAAACCTTAAAATCAAAACATTTATCCAAACCATCCAATCCCAGCTATACAATGAAATGCATAATCCAAAACTCCAAACCTATTTTTTAAATCAAAATTTTTATTTGAATATAGATTAAAATAAGTTCATGCCTATATATTGTGCATGGTTTACAATGGTGGGCATCACTAGTGTTGTCAACTTGTCAAATTCCACCAATGTGAGTTTGGTTAACATTTTGAGCAACCTTGGCATTGCCCACATAATAATGAGCACATCTTTAACTGCCACACTTGGGTCCACTCATTGACTTGCACCTTTGTTCAACTCATTGGCATTGAACATTTGAAATGAATTGGCCACAACAAGTACACATGCCAAAGCACATTGCCTTTACCTATCCATGTTCACAAACAATTGCTCCAACATTTCATTATCACTTGAAGAAAAGGAGCTAAAACCACCTCCCATAGAACTAAAACCATGACTTGAAAATGAGGCCATGATCTCCAAATGGAAATGCCTTTCACAAGTGAAATGAAAAGAAATAATATGTGTGAGGCAGTTCCATTTATATAATCCAACCCTATAAAACAAAGCTTATGGGTTTGAAACAAAGGTCATGCATTAGCCTTTTGTACTAAGTTGATAACTAAGGTTTTATATTCACATTAATCTGTATTGCGATTTTGGGTTTATAGATTAAACAACAGGATTGGGGTAGGGTTTTAAATTATGATTTTGGACTAAATTTTGGTAGCATTTATATATGCCTAGATAAGCTTTATGTAACACCCAAGGTAATCCTTCACTTAAATAACTTTGTAAATAACAATTAAATATCCCTTAATTTTAGTAATCCCTTTTGTGATTCTAAAATATCCTCCTTAGATAACTTTTAAATAGCCTTTTAAATAGTATTATATGGATAACCTTAACCAAAGTAAATCTTTGATTAATTTTAAAATATTCCTCTAGGTTGCCCTAAAATAGCTCCTAAATAGCCCCCTTTGTAATCCTATAAATATTCGTTAGGTATCCCCTAATTTAGGAAGTCCATAGGTAGTCTCCTTAATAGGTTCAAAGTAACCCCCAAATAGCCCTCTATGTAAACCCATAAGTAAACCCTAAAGAGGTCCCTAGGTAGTCTTTAGGTAGCACCAAAAAAACCTCTATGTAACCTTTAGACAGCCCCTTAACTAACCTTACAAATATTTTCTAGGTCTCCATGTCTTCAGCAATCTTTATATTGGACCTTAAATGGCCCCAAAAGAGCCCAACATATCTTTCAAAATAGTCTCTTAAGTAACCCCTAAATAACCCCTTACATAACCCTACAAGTAATCCCTAGGTATATCCTAATGTAGGATGTTTCTAGGTAACCCTTATATGCCCTCTAGATTATCCCTGTATAGCTCCCTAGGTAGTCCCTAAATGACCCATGGGTAGATAGATACATAGACCATAGGTAGCTGTTGGGTAGATAGGGTAGGTGACCTATGGGTAGGGTTAGGAAGGTAGGTAGGTAGCCCAAAGGTAACAAGGTGGGTAAGGTAGGTTGCCCATAGATAACGAGGTCGGTGACCATTACCTATTTCACCCTCGTGATCCCTGGTCTGTAGCCATGAAAGTAAACTGGCCGGGGGTTATAAAAGTGACCATGGTGGTTAGCTTTTTCAAAGTTGTTTTGAATGGGTGTTTTCAGGGCTGGTCCAAGCTTTCAGTGACTTCATGGGTAGCTCAAAATCGATTGGTCCAGGTGGTTTGCTATTAGTAATTCCCCATCCTATTTGCTGTCCCAATTTTAATTTTATGGGTGGGGTTGGAAAAAAAAAGAAGTAAATAACTAAACTTGGATGTGAATAATATTTGAAGTCAGGAGGAGGAAATTAAATATTTAAAATATATATTTAAATATTTAAAAAAGAAGTAAATAACTAAACTTGGATGTGAAAAATATTTTTGCAGGGTAACATATGAGCACCCCATACTCAGCAACGTTTGAGATGGCCGACGAGAGAGAGGGACAGTCAGGAGGAACAGAACGTGAGGCTGATTGGTCCAGGTGGTTCGCTATTACTTTAGTACTCCCTGGCAGCCTATTTGCTGTCCCAATTTTAGTTTTATGGGTGGGGTTGAAGAAAAGTAAATAACTAAATTTGGATGTGAAGAATATTTTTGCAAGATCTGAGGATTTTGGACCGGAGTGGGGTTACTTTTTGCTCGGTCCTGCTTTCTGGAAGACTGGGATTATGGGAGACCTTTGTGCTAAAGGTGGTTGGAGGGGTGGGGTTGAGGGGGTGGAAAATTACAAGATCTTTTTTTGGGGGCCGGGGCCGGGGGTTTGATGCTGGTCCCCTTTTTTATAAAATGTCCATCTAATTCAGTAGCCGTTCCATTTATTAATGAATCCACTAGGTAGTTGTTTGTGGGGAGGGGGGAATGGGGAACTTTCAAGTTCTTTTTTTTTAAAAATTCTAGGGGAGAGCAATCACTTGCATCAACACTTGACACTATTTCATATTGGTAGAGTTGGAGGAGGGAAGTAGGCAATCGATCGTGGAACCGTGGCATAAGTGTGTGTGTCTTGTCTTTGGTGATCATATGAGTTAGGCAAACTTTGTTTCAAACCTTCTTAAAACTATCACCAATTTCATTTTGAGAGAATGTGAAAAGTTGATGTAACTTGTGATCCTCACCATTATTAATCATCCAAGGTTCACATGGGAGTCACACCAGATCTCCAAGGCAATCATCCGATTTGGTCTAGAAACATTGCTTGCTAAACTTTGTCATGTATATATGAACATGATAATGTGACTAAATAGGATGCCTTCATTTGAAATTGGATAAAAAATTCAATGGCATCTTTCATCAAATTTTTCAATGTCAACGAGATTCAATGACTTGATATTGAGGAACAATGAATGTTGACTCCATTACTTTTGAAATGTAAGGTTGCATTGGATTCATTGACGAGACCTTCATCAAAATTTGTAACTTTTCATGTAATTCGACCCATTAAAATCAATTTAATGGGTAGAAAAAGATGTATTGCATGGACAATATGATTGTGGTGGATAATTGTGGGTTGTTCATCTATTTGAACCTTGGGTACTCAACATCATACCATGACATCAATATTTTCCACTAGTTGACATTCACAAAAACTAGCATTAATATTTTGTCCACATAGATGTGTGCTTTGAATATTTGTTGAATAACCTAGATTACAAGGGTGAAAAGACATTCATAATATGTCACATTGGGAAGCACAAAGTGGCACTTAGAATTAATATTGATGCAATTATGGTGTTTAACAAAATGAATGCAAATGTTAAGAAAGAACCACACTCTGATTTCATTTTTATTTTTTAAAGTTTTATGTTTAAAAGTTTTAGGGTGTAGTGTTTTATGTTTTTGTTTTTTTAGGTTTTTGGATTAAGCGTTGGGTTTTATAAGTTTTAAATTATGGTTTTAAGGATTAAGTTACAATTTAGGTTATGATTTTAGGGTTTTAGGTTTGGATGTTTATGTTAAGTTTCAAATTTTGGTTTTGGGTTTAGGTTTAGGTTCAAATTTTAAAGTTTTAGGTTAAGGATAAGGTTTTAAGTTTTGGGATTTTGGGTTTTCAGTTTTAGGTAAAGTGTTGGGTTTTGGGTTAATGTTTAAGTTTTGCAACTTGTTTTAGGTTTTGGGTCGTAGTTTAGGTTTTATTATAAGGTTTAGGTTTTATGTTAAGATTTTGGGTTAGGTTTTGGGTTAAGGTTTAATTTTAGGTTTTAATTTGGCATATAACAAAATGGATGCAAGTTTTAAAGTTAGGATGGAGTGGGGCATTGCAAGAGGATTGAAATGTAAATGTAAAAAGATGATGAAATGTTTTTATTCCATGAAATAAAAGTATAGTGATATGTTCATGGTGGCTACATTACCATTAACTTCCTATACATGTGTTTACATGAAAACCTTGTTATTTCATGTGGATGTTCAAACTAAATATTACATATAAATTTAAATTAAAAAATAACAAGACAATTTTATGAATTTGTTACCAAATGAAAAAGAATGACAATAATTTCAAATTTGCCTCTTTATATAGGCTAGGTGGTTTTTATTAGTAATGAAAATAGTTGTTTAACATTAAGTAAAAACTGATTCAAATACTGACTTACTTTTTAATTGGTTTAAAATTTACAAAATATTAATAAACACTTACAAAAGTCAAACCTACACTTCATACATGTTTAATTGACAATGTAATAATTAATATTAATTAATAAAATTTTACAAAGGTTCTAAATTAACACTTACACAAAAATTTAATGGTTAACAACATGTGTTGCCATGATTTCACATTTGAAGGTATTGATGAACATTTATATGACTTGGTGGAACATGGTTGAAATGGCAATTAATAGTTATAGGTCTAACAATTCTTTAACCTTAACTTTGAATTTTACATCTATAATCATTCCATAATGTCTAGTTGCCTTTCATGTTAGCATCCACCTTTGCTTTAACAAAGCTTCTTAATTTGTCACATTGGCCTTTAATTTGTTGGCAATAATGACAAGGTTTTTGGATTGTGACATCAATATTTCAATCTTCATCATTGGCCTATCCATCAATGTACATGTGAATGTAGCAATAGGTCACAATAATGGGTTTAGTGCTTCATTAGACATAGGGTTAAAACTAGGTCTAGGCCTAGGAAAAGAGTGAGATGATGGACTTGATGTACCATCTATCAACTATTGTTGCCTTTTGAGTACATATCATGTTGCATGACCATTTTTTGTTTTGAGTTGTGCCAAAATTTGATCACTTTACAACACAAATGTATTTGCACCCTCTTCATTTGATCTTCAATTCTTTTAAGCTATTTCATGGCCTATTCTTGAGGCTCTCCTTTTGAAATTCAAAATTCAAAAACTATAGCTTATAAAATTTGCACACACTTGGTAAGGGATAAATTGTATCACATTTTTTCTACCTTAATTATAAGCATGAATCAATGATTGTATAAATTAGCCATGCAACTCAAATGTAAAGAATCCACAATGCACCTCAAGCCTTTCTCTTTCCAAAATGCCTTGTGGGCTTGTTATTGGGCAACAATTCACATTCATTACTTTGTGTCATGAATGGATCAACATGAAAACCCTCCATACTTAATATCAAGAACAATTTCAAAGAATAAGGTCATTAATATAGTCTATGGGGTTTGAAGATAAAAAAATGATGAAAAATAATATGGGGGGTGGGGGGGGGGGGCGTTTACATGGTTTGAATATCAAAAAATCTAGGGAAAAATTGTTAATGTAGTTTAGGGGGTTTGAAGGTCAAGAATTCCAAAGGCAAAAGTGATGAACTCTTATCAAGGGGTTTGAAATCCAATAATCCAAAATGAGAAGCCATTAGGGGTCTATGAAAATAAAATCCAAACATATAGATTCTAAAGAGACATAAATCCCAACAATCAAAATCCAAATGGTAATCAAAATAGAGACAAAAAAATACAAAGGCATTTGCAAACACATAATCTAAAAAAACATAATGCATTTTCCAATCCAATGACTAAAGTTCAATTCCTTACAAACCTAATGATGCTTAAAAAAAAAGGTGCATGTTTGAAGTAAGCCTACACAAGGTTTGTACAAAGCAAATGAAGTCATTAAAGGCTAAAAGGGTGTAGGCTTATTAGAGGGTGCAAGCCTACTAGAGGCTTATACATGGCCTATAAAAACCAAACCAAGTCATTAAATGCTTACATAAAAAGAGGCATGCTTGTTAGAGGCTTGCACATGGAATATATGTGGCAAATCAAATCATTAGAAACATGTAAAGGCCTCATATTAGGTAAATAATCATTATAGGCATCAACTAAGAGGCAAACCTTTTAGAAGCTTGTACAAAACCTATAGTGGGCAAATAAACTCATTAGAGGTAGAAATTAAAAGATGCAAATTTCATAAAGACTTGTGTAAAACCTTTATTGGCAAATAAGGTCATTAGAGGTAGAAATTAAAATAGGCATGCCTTTTAAAGGCCTATGAAAATCCTATATTGGGAAAATAAACTCTTTAAATACATCAACTATAAGAGGTAGGCCTTTTAGAGGCTTGCATAGAATTCACACTTGACAAATAAACTCATTACAAACATGAACTTACGATGGCAAACCGCACCTTATTTTTTGAATGAAGATGCCAAAACATTGAATGCATCAATGGAAAATGGGTGAAAATGTGCACAACAACAATGGAATATAGGATAAAAGGTAAAAAACTACATTTTTCTCTAACTTTAAGTTAAGGTTTTCATTGTATGTGGGTTTATTGATTTTGGATTGAAGTTTTGTTTCTACATGAAGATATGAAAGAACTTTCTTGTAGGATTAAACTAATTGTCTTTCGGCTAGGGTTTGCACAAATTCATATACCATTCAACAAAAAATGAACAAAATCCACACAAAGGTGGAAAAAGACATCACACACAACAATAAAGTTTCCCAAATCATGAATGTTTTTGGACAATTGTGGAAGATGTCCTCAACTTGACATGAAGTTTTTGCTATTATAACCATGGCTTTAAAAGGATTGTGTCTCACCTACATAGATACACACTACTCAAATCCATGCCTACCAACTTTTATTATAACCTTTGACACCTTCATAGTTGACATTTGCTTGTCAACCTTTAACACTTTAACCTCCAATGCCTTCACAATTGACACCCACCTATCGATATTTGATGTAACCTCAATGCTTTCATGATCAACATCCATTCACCAACCTCTTTCCAATGCATGATGTTAAAGACTTTTGATATTCCTTCAAGCACACAACCGCCTTCAAGTGCACAACCTCTTTCAATGCTCACAAAAAAAACCCAACCTCTTGGTGTTAATAAAAAAATTTGACCTTTTAAAACACTCACAAAACCTCCTATCTCATCATCACTCTTTTGATCACAATTTTTTTTTTCATGTTAAACCTTTCAAACCCGCTCACAATTCACTCCTTCCATTTTCATGTTCAAGTCGCAAAGAGCTTCTAACATTCGGCTTTCTCACGATTATGACTCCCTTTAAATGTTGCTTGCTCATGAGCAAAAACCCAAAAGTGTGGGTGTTTTGGTGCATTTCAAAATTTCACCCTATCTTTTTCCCCTATGTTTCATTTTTGCACCATGTTATTAGTTGTGCCCCATGTTTTCAATGATACAATGCATTCACCCCATGAAATCATACTTTACGAAAATCTCTATTACTATTGCATGCCTTAAAACTTGATGATGTGGTGTGCTTAATTGATACAAAAATCTTTGACATGTATGATGTGGTGTGCTTAAATGATACAAAAATCTTTGATGTGTCTTTTTTCCCTTGTCATCAACCACCGTAGGAATTCGAAGAATTTTTCATTTTTATTGCTAAAGAATTTTTTTGGGAAAAAAACAAAAATTTTCAAGCAAATGCTGAAATGGTAAACATACTATTACATACATCAATACATGCAATGTAAGGCAAACTCAAATGTAAGCAAGTCTATGAGAGCTTCACCAGATTGAAATTATTAAGGGATCATGAAGATCCCATATTGGGTGCTATAGATTACTCATTTATGCACCAGGCTTTCCATCTACATTATTATATGTTTGTGTTGACACATACCTATATCTGAGTGCAAAAGTTGAGAAGGGAAGAAGTGATGGGGAGTTCAACTTTTTCAAGTGTTTCAACCCTAAACCCTAAACCTAAACCCTAAAACCCTAAAACCCTAAACCCTAAACCTAAGTGTTGGGTGATTCTTTGCCTATATGAAGACATCTCTGACTTTTAAAATAAAATAAAATTAGAATTGTCTTGTTCTGGGTTCATTTCCACACATGAATGAAACTGAGAATCTAGTTCCAGGTCGAGTTCTTACTAACCTGGATTAGAATCAAGAGTTAATTAACCGCTGGTTAAGTTTCAATTAACACTCGGTTATATATATTCAAAAACTTGTGTCAGGGTAATTTTTGAGGTACATGCATATGTTTTTGAATATATACATATAAATCATGAATATATAAAATAAAACTCTATTCTGAATATAACCATGGTCATCCAAAAATCAAATACCCAAATTTAATATATATCCATGGTTCTGATTTTTCTTATAGTCAAAGAGTTGTCCAAAAACCTGTTGGTTTTTATGGTGGTTCTCTAATGAAACCTGACGGTTCTTTGAGGTTCTTCAAAAAGTCTTTGAGGTTTAACACTCTTTAACACTTGATAAGCCTAAAATGGGCTTTTTTTTTTTTTTTTTTTTTTATTTTTTTAAATCATTTTTTATTATTAAATTTTTAATTTTTTTTATTTTTTTATTTTTTTTTTGTGTTTA
>Ga0116231_10004142_pt1 | contig 29554 bp, 11 predicted proteins | sample S1TSphgellanicum_2_FD_89695 | JGI IMG/M metagenome (GOLD analysis project Ga0116231, IMG submission 89695) | Host-associated microbial communities from peat moss isolated from Minnesota, USA - S1T2_Fd - Sphagnum magellanicum MG | ecosystem: Host-associated > Plants > Peat moss > Unclassified...
ATTTTATTTCAATGGCACATTTATTATTGTGAACATTGCAAGTGTCCTCAGCAGCCTGTATGATACTACTCAGAATCAAAGGCATCGTCAATTGTTTCTCACATGTCAAGCCATGTGCTACAGCTGTGTGCTTCATGATTGTTATGTCTTGTATCTTTTGTTTGTTTCTGCCATTGGAGGATCTTGGATCTATGAGAAGTTTTTTGGTCTATGACTCCAATCTCTGACATGAGAGACAATATGATACATGAAAAAGTGATGAAAGTGAGAGAACATGCATGGAATGTATGTGAGTGATATCTAACAACAAAGAATAAAACCATTGATTTCAAGCTGTAAAAGACTGACAAGAAGATCTCCAAAGACTTGCCCTTATTTGCGCTTTGTAGCAAAACTCTTATAAGTATGTCCCACATCTATGACTGAATTTTCCTGTTGATTCCAAAAATGACAAAAACTCAAGATACATAATGTTCTGTCCAAAAAGAAGAATGTGAAATAATTCATGTGGATAATAGTAAAAATGGTGTACAGAGATAAGTAAAGAAGTAACTTAAATACAGATCAATAAGCCCATAATCACAGGGAGGTGCGTGGGCACTGGAGATCAAAGACTTTGGTCAGTGCACACAACGGTGCTACTACAATGGTAACTTATGGTATAACTGAATGTGACTTCATGTCGAGGTAAATTTGGAGATATTTAGAAGTGGTGACTGATAGATCAAAAGTTGGGAGTAATTTCCTACACCCCCTCTTATTCCTGACTTTTTGATTCAGAGTAACTAATCTAAACTAATTGAGATTGAGTAATCCAGTTTAATGTAGTAGGTAGTGATTTCACCTTGTAGATCAAGCATCCCAATGTTAGTCCATAATGTCTAGAATTGAGTAATCCCCACTGGCTTTGTGTAGACATCAGATTGTTCTTATCCAGTAGAAATGCACACAATTTCAATTGTTTTTGCGTGCACCTTTTCTCGAATATAGTGATGTTAGGTTTCTATGTGCTTTGTTCATGCATAGAATGGGTTATTCAAAAGCTTGATGTTATTTTGACTATCACAATGCAACGATGTCGATTTGTCTCTCAAAAGTTGGAGCTCTTTTAATAAAGTTCAAAACCAAGAAATTTCTTTAGCACCATCCAAGAGTGATTTGTATTGTGCTTTAGTACTAGACAAAGCAACCATGGACTAAAGCTTACTAGTCCAAGACAAAAGACTATATCCTAGTTCGTAAAACATCCCATTGGTGGATTTTCAGTTGTCGAAACCCACATCCATCCACCTTGTGAAGGTGGCAATGTTGTCACAAAGAAAATATATCCCAATTCAAGATCATATCCAATGTGGCATATGGGTTGCAAACCTACAGACACATCTTCAACCTTAATTAAGTACCCAATAGGTCATATTGGGTTAGAATCAAGATGTCAAATGAACTAAAACTTGTATAAAATTGCTCAAGTTCAAAAAGCACAAGCATACTATAGTAGGCCCATTGGTGATGATCCGACTTGCTCAAAAAGTAAAAAAAATGGAAAATAGATTTTTCATTTTTGAATTTTAAGACTTTTAAAACTTTTATCAATGTTATAAAAAATTTAATGTATTTATCATATTAAATAAATTATATATGTCATCTCTAATCCATAGTATTATTCAATCTATTTTATTTATTTATTGCAATTTTATATTTGATATACTTTTCCAAATCAAATTATTCAAATAAGGTGTTATTAATATGTGAGCCATCGTGCATATTGATATACATAGTTATGGTTGTTCTAGTTGCTCATTTTGTTGGTTATGGATTTATGCATAATAACATGTTTTGGTGTCAATAGGACCTAGCTATTACCTTTTTGGGATTAATTTTGGGCAAGCTATTTGCTATCATTTTGGCTATCTGTTGGCACCTATTTGACAATTATACTTCACTTTTTATATTTTTAGGGAGTTCCATACATACATGAACTTGTAGCAACAAAAGCCTTTAATGCCACATGTCAATAGAGACTTGAAATAGGAAAATTATATCATCTATAGTTGACTGAAGAATTGGGTTTTGCTGGTGGCTAATGGATGCAGGAATTAAAGACAAGCAAACTATCACGTAATTCATTTAGCTTATGGTAATGAAATTCCCATGGCTATGAGTTCATAACCTCACATGTAGATTTACAATTTTAGAGATTGGATAATATCCATTACACTCTTGAAACCAATCTCCAAGGTATTTTGTTTATATGTTGTCTATAGGAAAGTTTTACATTATGGTTAGATGAAGACCTTTGGAAAGGGATGGAAGTAGTAGGTTTAATGAGGATAATTAATGCCTTCACTACTCAAAGTGGTAGAAGTCGACACATTTTGTTTCTTAAAGTAACCTTGTGGACTTAAAGTTTATCCTATTATGGAAATAGGATCATTAATATTCCAACAATCTAGTATTTTGGTCCATGTACTGGTTTTCAAAATAAAAAATGTAGGGTAGTTTTTCTCAATAAAATGTTCATACTGTTGACTCCATAACAGATGATTGAATAATTATTAGAAACGTGGTTATTCTATGTGCATATGTTGTGTTCTCAAGACACACATTAAGGAATTAATTTGAATATGTTGTGTTGCTATGCAGGATACTTTCCATTTTGGTTCAATGAAGTTTGGAACTGATTTCCAAATATTAAAGAAGTTGCAAGCCTATATGGGCTAAATTTCACATACATGGACAATGCAATAGTTTATGACACTTGGGTAAGTTTGCTTGTTGGATTTGGTCAGACTTAGGCATTAGAACTTTGTCTTGTTTCAAATCAATGTTCTTGAAACTCTCTACTCACAACTAATCAGTTTTTGTTCATGTGCAATTACTTTAAAAAAATTCATCTTGATGCTAAAGGTCTTGGCCATGGAATCTTCTAGTTTTTACTTACTTTGAAAAAAAATTTGCATTATTTATGGCAATATTGAAGCTTTAAACTTGATATATTCCAAGTTTTGTTGTTATTATTTTGTTAGCAATTTTATGTCTAGATAGTGGATTGTCCTAGCACTTTTCAATGCACCATGTTTATGTTCTATTCACTAACTTCAAGTGGCAAAATTATTATGAAACAGTTGATCACATTCTTAAAAGTTGACAGAATAAGTCCAAGGATTTTACACCTCATTGCCCACCTTCTTTCATGGGTTGCAGTTTGTTATATGTGCATCATGCTGCAAAGTTCTCCAAAGTTTGGTCTTAGATAGAGGATCTGAATGACAATGCACTACAATCTAATGTAATGTAGGTATTTCATGATGCCTCTATTACACCTTTCACAACTTATGGCCCAAAAAGTTCAAGTTCATGACAAAACATGATGGTGGAAGATCTACAAAATTGATGTTTATTCTAAATCCATGTTTTGATATGTGAGTTAATTAAGTTTTTGCATTTTACCTATCAAAATGTTTTTGAAATAAAGCCTAGTCATATTCAATGGTGTTATTGTCTATAATGTTCATGTCCAAAATCCTAGTGCCCATGGTATTTACACTTTGTTCTCCATTATGGCTATTGGGCAGAAGCTACAAATTTTGCAATGTGTCATGTTTCTATTTTCATCCAACATAGGTGGAAAGATAGTGTGTGATTTGAACATGTATGAACTATTTATGTTAACATTTATGTTTACAAAGAACGTTCTTTGTCGAATTGAATGGGTAGGTCTTCATTTTTTTGGCCTATTTTTATTTTTGGAATGTGGTGTTAAGCTCAACACCATTTGATGGAGGACATCTAGGGTTCTTGAAAAAATTGAGCCTAACAATATACCCTTCACAAATAGGTGTGCTTCCAACCATAATTTATATGTTTTGTTATGTTTGGTTTTATGGTCTATGTGCAATTTGGATACATTAACTTGCCCATAGGGGGCACCTTGTATCGGTGCAATGATTTTGTTAATTTTGCCTTATATGTAGGTTAAGGTGCCTTCGGTGTTAAGGAGCAATGGTATGGAGATTACCAGTTTCACATGCAAGTAGGCAACAACAAAGAGATGACTAGATGTGGGTTAGAGAGGAGAAAAGGGCTAGGTTGTATGGGTTATAAAAAATATGGTGTCCTTGTGGGTAGTGCAAAGGAAGGAGAATGTGTAAGTTGGCCACAATGAAAGACCACCTCATATAATATGGGAAGAACCAAATTTTCAAATGTGGAAAAGGCTTGGGGAATAGGATCCCTCAAATCATGAGTGGGAAGAGGTATTTAGAGACCCCAAAAGGCAAGAACATACCATGGAGCTTGATTCAAAAGAGGACATTCAAGGTATGTTGCAAAATAAATTTGAACAAGTAAATGATCCTTAGTTTGAAGGGCGTAGGGAACTTGATCATCATGACCTAGATGGGGTTGGAAATTATGTTACCATGGAGATAATCTATGAGCAAGTGTAGATGGCATTTCAAACTACTATTATTATTCAAAATGAAGTGCCAAATGGGTGCAACAGTTCTATTCATGAAGATGAACCAACTGGCACAAATGGGCAACCTTTGGGACATGGCAAGAATGTGGATGATGAAGGAAGCCATAGTGCATTTAATTGACCTAGCAATTTTAGAAGATGTTGTGGCAAAACTTTACAAGGGGTTGAGTTCAACCAAATTGGTTGCAACCATATTGTTAATGAACTTATGTACAATTCATGGAGTGACCGATAAATTTTGTGATGAATTGTTCACACTACTACATCATCATTTGTTACTAGTAAACAATTGTTTGCTTATCAATTACCATGCTACCAAATCATTAACAAGAAAATTGGAGTTGGATTGTGTTAACATCCATGCATGTCCAATAAGATGTGTGTTTTTCGGGAAGGAGTTAGTCGATGAACTACAATGCCCAAAATGTGGAAGTTTTCGATACAAAAATGAGGAGAATAAGACATACCTTATGAAAGTGTTTAAGCATTTTCCCATCATCCCAAGACTTCAAAAGATGTACAAAACACCTTACATTTCAAAGTTGATGGTTTGGCATTCCAAAAATCACAGCTCAGATGGATTGGTTCGCCATCCTTGTGATTCAAAGGGATGGAACCATGTCCATTCTATGTGGCCTAATTTTGCTCAAGAACCACGAAATGTCCACCTTGGTCTTGTAGCAAATGGTGTAAACCTTTTCAAGCTACATAGGTCAATGTGGTCTACTTGGCCTGTGTTGCTTTTAAACTATAATTTACCACCATGGTTAATTATAAAAAAATTCTTTATCATGCTAGTTTTATTAATGCCAGGAAAAGAATCCATCACATTTGCCAATTTTGATACATATTTTTAGCCATTGCTAGAAGAGTTGATTTTGTTATGGAAAGGAGTACTTGGCTATGATGTGTTGCAACCAGCAAGATCAAAAACATTTACATTGGGCATTGGTATTTTGGACATATTACACATTTTTTTCGAATATGGCATTGTTGGAAGGTTTGCAAATTCAAGATATGTGGTTTGTCCCCCTTGTAAACTTGAATTCATAGGTGTACATTCTGTAGAACTTGGAAAACACACATATTCAAAAGCACAAAGGTGGTTACCTAAAGGTTGCCTTTATAGAACAAAGGCCATGAAGGCACATTTTGATGGCCAATCTGAGTTTCAGAACAAACCCATGACTATCACAGCTGAAGAGGAGTTAAGGAAGGTAGTAGAAATGAGGGCATGGTTGGAGGGTGGAGTGAGGGCAATAGAAGGGACCCATCAAAAGTTCATGGGGTGAAACAAAAGAACATTCTATATGATCTACCTTACTAGAAGGTGAACTAAACCTTAAAATGGTCAACCAATAATTCATGTCTGAGAATGTTAGAGCTTGTTCTTTTGGTCAATGACAAAAAAATTGTTTAGATTGTTGGATAGTCACATCCTTTAATTGTATGCAACATGTGCATTTTGTTGAAGAGTGGATGTCATTGAATTCTTAGGAATTTGGTGAACTTGGATTTGGAGGACTAGGACTTCAATAATATTTAGTGACAAGGAATATGGGTGACATATAATTACAAGTTGTTGGACAATCAAAATTGGTGCTACAATGAGGATGTAATAATAGGAGGCAGTTCAACTTAGTGACAATAATGATGTAGTTTTAATTTGAGGTCAAAGCCTCACAGAACATGTTTTGCGAATCTTGTTATTTTATCCATGTTGTTGGTATGTACAAGATCTTCTCATCCGGAATACCCTAGATGTAATGCATTGTGAAAAGAACTTGGCAAAGAATATTTTAATAACTATTATTAGGGAGAAGGACATGTAGTGAAAGTGAAACAAGATTTACAAAGTAAAGGCTTATATCAACATGTGGTTGACTCCTAATCCAAGAAGGCTAGGGAAGTTCTTGAAACTAGTTGCAAGTTTTGTTCTTACACCCAATGAATTTGATGTTTTTTGTTCCACCATTGAGGCAACCAAGTCCCCATCTGGATATGTGAATTCCATGGCCAAATACATTCGTAGATGGACATTTGGTTGGCTCAAATTTCATGACTATCACATTCTAATGCAACAAGTACTCCCATTAGCATTACATGGACTCATGGCACCAAGCCCAAGAATGGCCATCATGTGCATTTGTAAGGTATATAGGCGCATTTGCAACAAAGTGTGGAACCCTATTGACATTGATTCTCTTCGCTTAGATGTTGCCATATCTTTAAGTTTGTTGGAGATGGAATTCCCACCAACTTTTTCTGATATCATGACGCATTTAGTTCTTCATCTTGTTGAAGAATTAGACATCTACAGACTAATGGCCACAACGTGGATGTACCTTGTAGAACGATACATGAAAACCCTAAAGAAGTATGTTCGCAATATGGCATGACCAAAGGGATCAATGGCGGAGGGTTATGTTCATGATGAATGTCTTAGCTTTGTCACTGAATATTTGCAAAGGTTTCAAGTTATAAGAAGCAAAATTTGGGATGAGGAAGAAGAGGAGGGGGATTTTGGAGTTGTTACTAAAAGGGGAGGCTCAAAATTTACCTTGATTTTAACCCTTTGTGACATGGCCCATCAATATGTTCTAATGAACACTATAATCATGGTTCCATGGCTAAGGTCAGATTGTAAACATTTGTTAGATGTTTTTTTTTTTAAAGTTATGAAAATTTTATCTAACTTGAAACCTTTTCATCACATTGTGCCAATTTTGATATTGTTGTTTTTGTTATTATTTGTAGGAAATGGGAAGAATAGCAAGCCATTAATGGGCCCACATTCCTTTCATTCCCAAATTGGATATTTGGTGTTGTGTGAACAAAGGACATAGATCCAAATAATCCAAATGACCATGATTTGATGTTGTGCATTAAACCCATGCTTTCAACCATAAAGTTTGCTAAAGGAAAGGCTTATGGTAATCATTTCCATGTCTTGGATCATACGACACATTTGTTTCAAAAATTGACAATGGTTTTGTTTTTGTGTTTCAGGAACCTGATGTTGATGCAAGAACTATTCATATGAACTATGTTGGAGTGCTCAAAGACATAGTGCAACTAGATTATGGGCATGTCCACACCCCTATCATACTATTTAGGTGTGAGTGGATAAAGTCTATGGACAATTGAGGCAATGACACATATGTTAGAAATGATGTTGGATTTGTGTTGTCAATTTTAAACACGTTACTAGTATTGCAAGAGCCATTCATATTTCCTTCCCAAGCCACACTAGTTTTCTTTTCAAATGATAAGCAATGACCAGGTTGGAAAATATTATTACCAAAGGAAGCTCAATCGTGTCAATCTATTGGAGATGTAGATGATGATGTGTTTATAACAACAACCCTTGAAGTTCAAAGACTCTATGCACCAATTAGGCTACCTACACCACCATCTATAGTCTCTTTAGTGGGGGCAATTGAGTTGTTAGATGTTGAGAATCTTTTAACATCTTCAAGGTTTTGACCAAGTTGGCCTTTGGCAAATTAAATGACATTAATTTTTGTAGATAGAAACTTGATAGAGTGAGTTTTTGGGGTTTTTGATGGAGACTTGAATTTTGCTACCAAAACTGTTGCATTTAGTTGTAGAGTATTGGGATCTACGTAATGTTGATTATGACATCTCAATGTGAATTCATTTTTTATGACAATTTGTTTCAAGTATTTTAGAGATAAAAAAATGGAGTTGGAACATTTCCAAGTTTTGATTGTTGTTTTATTTTGACATTCATGAGAATCGTAGGTGACCTCCATGGTCTTTCATAACATTGATTTTCTACTAGCTAAATCAACAAATCATTCAATAATTTCAAAAAATAAACTTTGAACAATATCCACATGAGTATAACTAGAGTCATTAACATTTGGGTTCCACATGGCTACTATTTACATATGTGGAAAGAAAACAACTACAAAAAATGACTAAGTCATTTTTGGGGTCCATGTGGACATAAATTACAAGTTGTTGGATGCCATGTCATATTACCAATAAATCCACATCACATGCATATGACTTAAATGTGATCAAGAAATAACTATATCAGATTATACATGTACATAATGGACACTTCAACTTTGCCTCATCACCACATGTTGTTTAGTTGTTTTAACAACTTTACATTTTCAACTTGACTACATTAAAAAATGAACACAACAAGCTAAACATCCATTCCAAGAACAAAACATATTTTTGAATGAATAAATTTCATTAAATTATGTGTTAAATATCTTTATAAAATTAATTTCATTATTAGTTATAAGATCAACTAGATTACAACTATAAACATTGCCACATGAAGTGACTAATTGTAAATATGGTTTATAATTGTTTCAAGTTGTTTAGGACCACTAGTCGTTTGAGTTGTGGTGGCATTGGACAAGAATTCTTCTATTGAGATTGTTGAACTTGTGGTGTAGGAAAGTTGTCTTTTTGTTTAGAGGAGCTAAATGGCATAGATGAATGTCCAATACAATGGAGACATTATGTTCTTGAAGAAACCAAATCCAAAAATGGGAAACCTTTAAAAAAGTTAACCTTAGTTTACAAGAACACCTTTTTAGATGAATTCATTGAGTACCTTAAGCCCAAGATTTGGTGTTTTGTGACACACAATTTTGTGGCTAGATGGCAAGACAAGCATTTTAAAACTTGTGTCAAATCTTTTCCAACAAATTGCATAGTTTCTATAATGGATTTTGCAAAAAACTAATGTTTCCAAATGTAAAATGAAGTGCAGAGCATGCATTGGCACTCATATTAGATTAGTATTTTAGTGCATATTACATATTGGTCTAATCCTGATTTTGATGGGTATGATGAGGATTCCAAGGTTTTGACGGAAGATCATTTTTATGTCTCGAATGATCAAAAGCATGATTCTGAATTTGTGTAACATTGCTTCAAACTAAATTGGAAGTACATATTAGACCAAGGATTTATACCAAATTGGCATTATGTTTGGTTTGATGGGTGTGCCAACCAGTTCAAGTCTTCAACACCTTGGTATTTTGTATCAAGGTACCTTATCATGACAGGCAAGTGTGAGATAATGTGGAGTTTTTCTAGGACTGGGCACAATAAAAGACCCCATGACAGGGTACGAGTTGTCATAAAGATGGAAGTATTTTTTGTTCATTTGGAGAAGATGGCAAATTTTATCACAAAAGCTACGATCGCAAGCATGAGCATCACATCAGAAGTGGATTCCCAAATAAGGTGTTGGGACCACTGCCAAACATCAAGAATCAAGGTAAATTTGATAATTTCAGGTTCCCATTATAGTGTGAGGAGACATTTATAACCTACACTAGGTCATGATCTCATACTATCTTTTACAGTTTATATGTTATTCTTTTCTTTGGGCCATTATAATCTTTATCATTTGATTTCATGTGACATTAATCCTTCCTTAGACTTGGTTATTTGCTCTAAACATCGTTTTTCTTCCTTTAATGTGAAAAGCAGAGATATCCACCACCTTTAGTTTGTAGGGTAAAATATCCTCAATGGCAAGGAATGGCATATGAAATGTGTAGTAATAGCATGGCTTGCCCAGGACCCATGAAATTGGTGTGAATTGCCCCCATATACCTACAATTATTAATGTACACCTATTTCATATCTCATCATGATTCTATTGAATTTTGGATCCCTTTCAGCTACTCTTGCCATTGTGATTATCTAAGCAATGTGTGTACAATGGGTTTGGTGTGTACTAATATATGTTGTTTGCATGTAGATTCAGACTCTCAAAAGGTTATGATTATAAACACTCATTTTCATGTTATCTTCAAATTATTGTTGCAAAACTTTCTTGGCTATTTTATTGATAAGAATTAGTATATTGCATTGTTTTGCAAGATCCCCCTGATGATACAAATGACAAAATCTAAGTTCTAACTACAATACAAATTGAAAATTTTAGATTCAAAATAAATATGCATTTCTACAAGAAACTTGTGAATATGTTTAAAACATAATTCAATACACTTGCATAATTTGATCAACATTCCAACATTATACCAACATACCTAGTTCAAACTAAAATGACAAACATTGGCATCCAATTATGAGTCCACATCTTTCAATTGTAAAACTTGAGGGGGAGGAAGTAAGCAAAAGTAGGCCAAACACTAATCCTTGCTCCCAAAGTAAAATTAAGCAAAAAATACATTTTGATAGCATAGGTGGGAAACAGTTAAGGTTGTAACAAGTTACATAGGGTGGGTTAAAGTGACCTTGGGGTGGGGTGGGGGACCCATTCATTATGAAAGAAAAATAGTTTTGTAGAGTGCACTCATGAACACAAGAAGGTGTTTCTATTGTTGACACAACATTATGACAACCATTGTTGAGCTTGATCTCCCACCTAGCCTGCCAAGTAAGCTCAGTTCTAGAAGCTCAAAATCCCACCCATGTGTTCATCCAACTAATTTACTTCTCCAAGTTTCCATTTCATTTTTTTTGTGCACTTGATTTTCTATCAAAGTTGGAACGTTTGAATGCATAAACAAGTTTGTTGTTGCCTATGCTTGAAGTCAAGTTTATTTAATTTTTTAAATTCTACTTTGAAGCACGCCATTCCTTGTTTTTTTTTTAGGACTTCAAGTGTTTGAGTGTGGCATTTTTTTGGATGCACATAGATCTCTTGAGGCAATGTTTTGAGTGTTTCAAATTAATTAGAGGTTTTGTTTCTATTGTTTAGGGCACCTCAATTTGGTTCAAATATATAGCAACTATTCAAATTTGAAGTTTTTTTTGTTGGTAATCATTATACAATCAAATCTTTTAGCATCCAGGTTGGAGTGTTTAACATTTCTACTATTTTTTTCCAGGTTTTGGCATTTATATTTTAGCATGCACCCAAGTATCTAGTTTCATTTATACTAAGATGTTGTATTCCATTTTGATAATTGGAGTGTTTGAAGTTTTTGCATAATTCCCATTTCAACCTGTAACCAAGTTTTAGGGTTTCACTTATGCCATGTTCTAGGGTCCATTTTGTCATTCATTAAATTGTTTCATGTTTCTATTGTTTTTGAGTACTTTATGTGGCAAGTAAAAGAACAAGGTTTTAGCCACCCAAGTTTCTTGCATTTCATTTCTGCCATACTCCATAGTTCTCAAGTTTCTTTCATTTCATTTCTACCATTTGTCATTTGTTGGAGTTGTTTAGGTTTTTGTTGTTTTTATATTTTTTGTTGTTGGAGTGTTTAAGGTATTTTCTTTTTTAGACCATGGTTGATTGCTTGAAAGCACCAACTAAGATTCCCTTGCACCTTTGAACACCAATGTCATATACTAGCCTTGAACCTTAGGTTCATTAAAGAGGCGATAAACAAAAAGCAAATAGCGAAATTGGAAAGGGTTAGCCATACCTTTGGGCAGGCAAATTGGACTATGGATGATTACCACCACAGGTTCAAATTGGGAAATTCTAGCATAGATTCATGGAAAGATCTAGATTCTAACCTTGTTTCTGTTAAGGAGGTTGAGTGTGTCTTTGGGAAGATAAGATAAAATGGCTGGAAGATAATGGTTAATGAAAATTTGACTATTGCAAATTATTGTGCATTGTTGAAGCTTTACAAGGATGTTTATGCTCCCCCCCCCAAATGGTGATTACCTAACAATCTTTCTACGTGGTCCGCTAGTCCACTACAAGGGTCACAAAGTGAATTGGTTTTTGTATGCTCATGACTGCATAGTGTAATAGATGAGAAAAACACCGCGATCTACCTTGGCATCTATTAGTAATTGCAGTTTACTAAGTTCCAAATCAATCACTCTATTGGCATATTCAAACTATAATCAAAGCAATGGTGCAACTAAAGATGATTCACTTGTCTTTCTAGGGGAGAGGATTTTTGTTAAACTATTTTCCTCCCAAACCAAGTTGCAGTTGTGAAGAATTGTTACAGGAAGCTCGAGTTCACGAAGACAACTTCACGCTTATAATGGCAATGTTAATAAGAAGACAACAACTTGGCAAGAGAAGGTTCAAAAATTGGCTCACAACCATGTTAATGAGGTTGTTTCTACTTAAGAAGAAGAAGAGAAATTTATTCCTTTGCAACAAAAGTTTCTCACCTTGAAAAAAATGGTGGACAATGAGGAGAGTGAAATGCATGTAGTTGAAGATTTAGGCATGTGTCAATCTATTGTTGATGAGATAATATTTTCTCTATTTAAATTTCTTGCTTATTTGAAAGTTCTTGAAAAGGAATTGGAATGGTAAGGATTCTTTTGGAAAAAAGAATCCACTAGGGGTTCAAATTCTTTAAGGTGTATAAAAGTCTTGTCACAGTGTCATCTTTTTTTATCTTTTTTACTTAGTCCTTTTTTACCGTGTAAAGACACATTTATGGATGATCATGATGGAATCTAGAATTTTAATGATCTAAAATATAATCCTTCTGAAATTTTTGACAACTTTTCACTCATTATTTTTTATGGGGATCAAAATATAGGGTAATAAAGGACTGTTGTAAGGACTAAGCCCTTTTCGTCATGTGTGGTACACCTTAAAAGATTTTCACCCCTAGAGTAGAAGCCATCTAAAAGGAGTTGTAAATAGCTACCAAGGAATTCTAAAATTCTAAAGTTTAACTTGGTGATCTGTAATTCAAAGCTAAACATAACAAAATATGGATTACTAGTTTAATGCATCAAATTCGCCTCATGACTAGTGGAAATGGGATTACAAGTAATCCCCTTCCCATTGACAACCTAACCACCCTACCCCCAAGAAGACCTTTTATGATTATCACATGTTGCCCAATTTGTGGCTTATCCTGCGTGTAAGCATGATCAAGTAGACAAAAAATGTTCCTTGTCACAAAAAATTACAAGTAGACAATTTATTTTTTCATGCATTGAAAGTAAAAATACTATTTTATACAATGATTAATATTTCACTTTAATATTATAAATTTGAAAAATGAACATTTTCATGTAGATTTAAGTAGATTTTACAAAATTGCATCTATTTGCAAGAAGTGTCTAATCTTACAAAATGGGTTGCAAGTGAATGAAATATTGAACATTTTCCTTTCAAATTATGAAAGCTTTAAAAAATAGTTGTGTACTATAAAATTATGCATGTTATAATCATAACACATAAATTTTTTTGTGTAAAAGTAGGTTTAAACACCAAATTGACCCAATCATGTTCAAATCTACTTTTCACCTTATTTATGATACCAAAGTTTTTCAAATTTTGTATTCAACTTACCATAAATTAAATGCAGGGCCATGTTTTTTCATATTTCTACTTACATAGGTTTTTAATCTACTTTCATGTGTTTATATCAAAAATTCAATCATTTTTAAACTGCATTTTGGGTGAATTACTTTTTTATCTACTTGACCATGCCTACACCCTCCTATGCTTATAACAATGTTGTTCTTGCATCATGTGGATGCAACTACCATTCATTTTGCTTTGGTGTATATCTTGAAAGTAAAGCTACTATTTGTGTGGGTTGCACATGTGGGGAACAATTGGAAATGGATTGGATGACAAGTGTGGGGTTTTAGTACATTAACATGCTTTTGAAGTAGCCCAAGTTGGAGAAAGCTAATGCAAGTGTACCAAGATTTTCCAAGGAAAATTGGCCATCAATTGATTCCACAAGCCATAAGTTACATTTCAAAACCCATTCTCATTTGTAGTTTTCCAACAAGTGTTTCAATTTGTGATGATTTGTAATTAGGTTAGAAGTTGCATTCCAATTGTTACCCATCATCTTTGCTATAAGGTTGGTGGTCTACAGTTGGACAAATGATGTTCCAATGTTATTAATGTTTTATAAATAAGAAAAGTGGTCTTGTAAGCTAGAATTGTTGACAATTTGCTAGTAGTCCAATGGCTTCCAAGTAATGCAATTCATCCTCTATGTCTTTCAAATGGTTTGCAAGTAGAAGTTGATAATCTTCCTAGAAGTCTAGGTTGAATGGTCTACCATTAGTAAACTGAACTATTCAAGTGGTTGTAAGGTCCTCCAAATAGGACATCTAATTTTTCAATTTTTTTTAGTGGTCTACAAGTAGGACAAGGTTGAAATATGAGGTCAATAGTATGTTAGTAGTAAAAGTTATGTGGAAGTAGTTGTAGTGTCTTCCAAGTATAATAACTAATATCTCAATTGTTTCTTCAAGTGAGCAAGTAGGTGAAGTAAGTTTCAATTTTAATGTTAGCATTATGCCAGTAGTGAAAGTGACCATTGAGTGGATGGATTGTGCTTTAAGTAGGATAATTGGGAGTCCAATTTTTTTCTGTTCTTCAAGTAGGACAAGTAATGTTCCAAGTACACATGTCAATAGTCTACTAGTAATAAAAATGATCATGAAGTAGTCCAAGTGTTCTCCAAGTAGGATAATTAATCCTTCAATTGTTTTTTAGTGGTTTGCAAATATGAATTTTAGTTTGGAAGTATGCCATAAAATTAAGAAGTACATGAGTTCATTGGTCACCTTCTGGTAGTTACTATGTGATACAAGTAGGAGTTGCAAATGTATCTCGATTCTTGCTGGAAATGTTGAAAGTTTCTAAAGTAATTCCTTTATACAGTTTTCAAATTCATTGTGCACATGTTTGATGTGATTCTTGTAGGGCTATGTATAGGCATTGGAGATGTCAAAATTAGACTAACCAAAGTTATGTTTCTTATGGCACACATTACTTCCAATGTGGCTAGGGTGGATTCCAATTTATCACCAATGTCATATGGTGTGGCCCTAGTGTGTGTAACAAATAATCGAAAGCAAAGTCCAATCCATGATTTGTCCCCATGGTCTCCCCATTTAACAACACCTCCAAATTTAATGCAATCAAACTAGGAGGAACTAGTGGCAGTACAATTTGAGGCTACATATTAACAATTTCAAGATGTGGATGTGGATTTTTTTTGTGAATGTAGATGCAATTGATGAGTCAACATACATTCCCCCCCCTTTTGTAGTGACAACAACCCCTATACTAATTGTGACAACCCTTGTTTTGACAAGAACCCATGTTGAGACACCAGTGGCTCCTGTTTTCACACCTCTAGAGAGTATGGCAACACCAATGGCACCTACCTTCACAATGGTACTTCCAAGTGTGGTGATAGCAAATCCTCCATTGGAAGTATCAACTACATTTAATGTCCAAGTTATCAATATTATCAGAATTCATTCCATAAATATTCATGGAGGGCAAAAAGTTGAGGAGGTGGCACATGTTTTCACAATGCCATCTTTAACTGGTGTAATAGGAAATCTTCCATTAGTAACATCAAAAACATTTGATGTCAACATGAACATGAGTAATAGTGATGTTAGTGGATGTACTTCAATTGAACTAACCTTTGGTGTTTGCACTAAGGCTGTTCAGGTTCCACTAGTAGTTGTGGGCCAAAAGAATGGGCAAGTACTCAGGCATAGATCTAACTCCCTTCTTTCAAAAGCCCATGGAGAGGGTCAACCCAAAGAAAAGAAATGTCGTGTACGAAAGATTGGTGGTAAAAGTAATTTGGCAATAATTAGTTCAAATGCACAACTATAGTAGTTAGGGAGTAAAAATTGTTTCAAGGACAACATTGATGCTGCTACCATAGCACTTGTGGATTATGTAGCTAAAACATACAAAAATATTTCTACTTATCCTTCCCCATTACCTATTTGAAAACAAGCTTGAGGGTACCAGTTAATTGTTAGAACTGAAAAATGTGGTATGTTCTAATCCAATTCATTCATGCATCTAAAATGATAGCCAAACACTAATACAAAGTGGGGTGCAGTTCATTAGCCTAAATCACTATGGGACCTTAAAAGTGAAATAAGTTCATTGCACTTTAATGATTTCACTTTGATTAAAGTTATTTCATTATAATATCACTATGTAAACATCCTGTTTCATTACTAATTGACAAAATTCACTATTATAATTTACAGTGGTAAATAGGTTTATTTTTATGTTGTTGTTTCAAATACCCTATGCTACCTTATGATATACACTATATTATTTTAGGCCTGATTTGAAAATAACCTTGTTTCACTAGGTATTATCGAATCAATTCACTATCCGTAACAACTGGTCCCAGTTCATTGGTGGGTTGACCAATTTCATGATGGAAAAAATGTTTAAATTCATTCAAAATCTAATGAAACCCAAAGTGAACTAGGATGCATTTTGGTTTAGTGACACCATGATTTATTATTTTTGAGCATACAAATAAATGCATGTGTGGCCACTAATTGTTTGTGTTATCTATAGTTTTTCACCTAGGGATGAAGCCAACTCTATATAAAATACAAGTTTTGTCAAACATCCATCAATGCAAATGCTCATTTTTTGGTCACATGACCTTTTTGTTATACAAGTCTAAATATATATGAAGGGTAGTTTTTTTGAATGCATTTGCATCCACTTACTTGGACTACATATATTAGATTATGTCAAAGGCATTGGATGCATTTGCAATGGCCCAATGTCTATGTAGATTCATTGCAGATGCTTTGTATTTACATAGAATAATTCCCAAAGACATTTTTTGACCTTATCTTTCTTTAAGCTCACATGATTGTATGTTGTTTTGTTATTTTAAATGTACAAAGGAAACTACATGGCATGTTGGGACTAGATATGTGAAAGGTGTTTGGGGTTAATGTTGTTTGGGGTAGTATTGATTGGGAGAAGTGAAGATGCATTTAGTTCCTTCTAGGCATGCATAGTCACATTTTGATTTATCTTCCATAAATGTGGTGTGACACTAAAGGAAAGATGAATGTTTTTGTTTACAACTCTTGTTGCAATTTGCAAGAAAATGAATGCATGATGTAATCAAATTAACAAATGTAGAACATATGCATGAGTTACAATAGTTGGATCAGTTACAAATCGCAAGTTATAGGGACAACCTATGCAATCCATTGTACTAATATTTTTAAAAGGAGACTCAAGTTTTAACTTTTTTGTGTCCAAATCCAATCTATTGTTCTTTTTTTTCTCCAACACATCAAAATAAGAATTTTGGCATCAAACAAACTACTTGGAACACATTCCTTTTTCCATAATTTTGTCACCATATCATTTTGACCAACAAGGAATAAAAGAATAATTTTCTAACTCCAATTTCTAAGTTGCAAAATCAATGAATTGGTCTAAATCAACCTCATTGTATAATTCAATGAGTTTCATTAGTTTGTCATTTGAAATTTCATAACCAATTCTCTCAATGGTTGGAATGCACAAGTTAATCAATAAGTAATTAGCCTACTTCGTGACCTTGCAAAATTGCCTATAAAGCGTATGTGCTACATGCCAGCTTGGTGGGAAAATAGACCAAATTTTTTCATTCGCCCATAGTTGTTGTTTTATCCATGCATATCTCCATTTTGCCTTTTCCAATTTCACCACTTCTACATTGCAACAATAACCAAACGAGGCATGTCTACTCTTGAAATATTTTATTTTGTTGGCTTCAAAACTAGTCTTTTTTATTTTTGAAAGGGTTATAAATATGACGGTGAATATTGTTGAATACCAAAAAGACAAGACTGCACACAATAATATAGGACATGAATGCTACTACTATTGACTAATGTCATGATGGTTGACAGATCATAAGGGAACTACCTATCCCCTAACAAATTTGTTGGTATGTAGTGAGCTCTTTACTGTAAACATTGTAGATGAGTTTTTTTTTTGCAAATGGATTAAAAGCATTAATGACCAAACAAACATTTGCAAGCTGGTGCATCTATCGCCAATTTTCGCTCAATCCTGCTATACCAAGGCTATTCATCAACCACCATCACTCCATAATATGCAATTTAGGGCAAGTGATGGAACACAAAAGAAAGAAGACAAGAATAACATAGGATTAACTGTTACCACCATAATACAGGCCAAAAAGAAAGTTAGATGAATTTAAAGACAACAATCGAAAATGGTACGTAACAAGTCCCCTCCCATAGAACAAATTAATTACACTTTCACTAATACATAATAAGTTTAAATCCACTATTGAATTCACTAGGTTTTGTAATGAATTAGGTGAATTTTGATCTTAGTGAATTCCTAGCGCATTTGTCAATTGCTTAATGATCAACAACATGTTGCTACGGAGAAGTAAATTCATTAGTAAATTCACTAACATATAAACAACTAGGAAATTTTGGATATTTTAATTATTTGACTCAGATTATTTAATCCAAATTATTTAATATTAATTATTAATCTAGATTATTCAATATTAAGTATTTAATTCAGATTATTTAATATCAATTATTTAATGCAGATTATTCAATATTATTATTTAATGCAGATTATTGAATATTAATAATTAATCCATATTATCTAGTTTATTGTTTCATACTAATTATTTATTTCGGTTTTTATTGGATTATTTAATTAAAATTATTTCTATTATTTGGTTTTTCCTTTTATTTTAAAGTTTCAAGAGGATTCAAACCTACCTACCTACCTAAATAGAAAACTAGCACCTATTTGCTTGTGTAGGTAAGCAAATAGATAGGAAAGGAAAAATGTAGATGGAATGAATAGCCAAAAAAATATTTCATTTACTTTGTAATTTCCATTTAAGGTCAAGGAAATTTTCACTCATCCCAAATCTGGATTAAATAATTTATATTGAATAACCTAAATGCATTTCAATGTGTCAACTCAAGGCAAGACATATTGTTTATATAGTTTGTGAGATGACATTCAAAGACAAAACATATGGATTAAACATTTTACTTGCACCTTAGTTTTAAATTGAGATGCAATTAAACCTTTTCTAAAAGCCAAATTTAATTAGTAATATCTTTCTCATATTATGTCCAAATGAAATCATTTAAACTTCATTCTGAAAGGTTTTCCAAAATCTACATTAAAAAATTATTAAAATTATTTAAAAAAATTTGAATTGAAGAAAATTGCATGTAAATCTTGCATTTCAATACATTTCAACAATTCTATCTTGAAGACATTTTCTTTCTTTACCTATCATTATCTTTCTCATACTTTGTTCGAATGAAAGAAAATTTTAAAATATGAATTGTTTTTGTATTACATAATACATTTTAATTATGAAATTTAATACAAATAGTTCATGAAATAACATATAATAATGTTATTCTCAAAATCATTTAATGTCTAGTATATTTAGAAAATACAATAATCATGGCATGTTAAATACATACACATTAAATTTTATATTATAATATGAGTTTGATTATATAATTATAAAATATAAATTAATTTGAAAATATAATTATCTTAAAAATGAATGTTTTATTACAAATTATAAATACCTCTAATATCATATTCATTTTATTCACAAATATATTTATTAATATAGTATATAACAAATAAATATTTTTATATATTAGATCTAGGTGATCTTATATGATAAAAATATTGGATAAAAAGGTTACATTTCCATGGATGAATATTATGTTATCCATTTTTATCAAGTGAAGCCCATAATAAAATATTTGTTAGTTAAAAAATTTATATATAATATGTACATAATTTTAAATGTTATGTATTTTATATCTTATAAACATATGACATACTATATAATATTTATTATATCTTTTTATGTTAAAAAATATTCAATTTTAATTTCGTTTTGTTGTAAACATCTTTTAGCATTTTATTGAATAAAGGCACTTGAACAACACACATTCAAAAACCATAATGGGTGAAATACAGTTGATGGAAAATGGGTGAAGCATGTCCATTTTGTAAGTTTTCATCCATTAGTCATATAAATGATTAGTCTATTATTCATATTCCACGTATATAATGAAATTGTAATATATGATTATGGTCTTTGATAGAATCATTTAGGATAGCTAGTCATTGTTTCCTTGGTTACAAAAGATAGGATTTTTATTAGTGATTTTTTTGCCATTGATTTGGTGCAAGTTTTGAAAGCTTTCTAAATTTGTACCCCCAAAAAAATAAGGGTTTCTGAACATGTGGCTCTTGTGGTTTTGTGTGCATTTACCTTAGATGTGCAAAAATTCATGTTCAAAATTATAATGAAAAGTAATGCCAAAACTACCTTGGGCCCTCTTAATAGTATTAACCCTTGACCAAAATGTGGAGGATCATTTTCAACTAATTTTGCCATCCTATCTTGTAACATCGCAATATGAAAAACTAATAAAAATTGCCATGATTCAAGTGTTGGGATGAATAGATATTCAATGATTTGAATTTCATCAAAACTAAAATTTGAAATCATTGCTTGACAACTAAGCTTTGTGTGTCAACATGTTTGAATAATCATGTTTTACAATTGCACAATTTCTTTAATGATGAAGTTGTGGGGATTTGGTAGTTAGACAAGCATCAATATTCCTTGAGTGTGTAAAGGCTTTTAAATTGCAAGTTGCTTAATGCCACACAAACCTTGTGTTGTTGTTTTGTTTTTATTATCTATATTATTATTATATTACTTTTGGTTGTTTATTGATTTTCTAACTTGTTAATGTTATATGTGAACATGGAACACAATTTTCAAAGAGTTGTTAACCCTTGTTTTTCATAATCTTCACTAATTTAGTCACCATCCCCTTCCAAGTTCCTGAATATGTTTTCTTTCCCTTTTAAGAACAATATTGACTTACCGACTTATAGCACACATTATGTTATAGTAGGCAAAGTCTTTAATGACTTGCAAGGTTTGATCCCCTCATAATGTGATTTGATAAAGATTTCAAGCTCTTTAATAGTGTGCTATGTAATCAAGTTTTCATTGTTGGTTACCTGTTTCTCACCAATTTTGAATGCAACCCTTAAAATGATCGCCATAGCTTTCTATTACCACCCCTAATATGTCATCCTGTTACTCTTCATAAAGATTTGCACTGGCAAGACAAAATGATTGCATAATTTTCTTTCACACCTCTGGCACATTGGCAAAATGTGCAATTCTTTTTTTATTTTTTAATGGTCACAAATTGTGCAAATTTTCAAAAAACAAAAAAAAAACAATGCATCCTAGGCCCTCATTTTGCTGGGGGAATACTTACTAATAAGTACCCCAAGTTTATTATAGGGGTATTAGTCCAGGTTAAAAGTGGGGATAAACCATTTTGGAAATAGAAATTTCATGAAGTGAATTTCTTCGGACTGCAATGAAGGATTAGCATCCGCCCCCTCCGCCGCCACCTCCTCCTCCTCCTCCTCCGCCACCACCTCCTCCTCCTCCGCCACAACCCCCTCCTCCTCCTCCTCCGCCACCACCTCCTCCTCCTCCGCAACAACCACCTCCTCCGCCACCACCGCCCCCTCCTCCTCCGCCACCACCGCACCCTCCTCCCGTGGTGGTTCCACAACTGCTAGGAACTCCGCCTCCGCTGCCTCCAAAATTGAGGCCAACCAAGCCCCCCGCAGCTAGCGCAGAAGCGCCTCCAGCTCTGGTGGTGCCTAGTCGTCCGCTGCGTCCAAAAGCTAGGCCATGAGCATTTGTGGTCCTCATTCCATTTCTGTTGTTGTAAGGCAATGTCTCAACGTTCGCGCCCACAATTTTGGACAGCACAATTAATCTCACTATCAGAATTACAACGAATAATATGAAAAATCCTGCAATGACTCCCAAAAAAATAAATGGTATAATCATCGTTGATTCTGCAACCGTCTTTGATCTTGCAACTTTTAGGACCACCCCCGCGGATACTCCGACTTGGTCTGAATCTCGCTTATTTTCTACACTGTCCCTGGGATCAATCGAGGACTGATGAATTCTTGATTGCTAGCCTCAGTGATTTGAAGCAAGAATTAGAATTACATAATTCACCGACTTCGCACGTCTTTCTACGATTTGCAGAACTCTCAAAGAATTCGAAAAATCTGAATTATATTTCGGGAGCGGTAACGTTCTTAATTTCGACTCAACACATGAAATTAACTCGACATGTACTGGTATCCCGAACTGTTGGCTGCAGATCGATACTTCAGAGCTCCCGCAACACCATAATGGCGGAAACTTGCCGTAAGTACCAGAGCTTCTCAATGTATAACGACTCCACCAACCTCGTCACCCTTCCTCTTGTACAATATATGTTAGTAGTAAATTCCCAAGACACGGGTTGCCCAAACGCGTGCGTTGAATTGAGGAAGGAGCACAATTAGTGTTTTGGACGATGTTTTCTTTCGGACGCTTTTTCTCAACGGCGGCGCTACGCGATATCTTGTGCTGCACAACACGTGTCCTTTTCCCGAATTCGTTGTGACCGGTTCTCGAGAGCTCCCGCAACACCAGAGTGTCGGAAACAGGTCGGAGACCAGATCTGAATGTGATCTTAGCTATATATAAGAACCGGCTTATGTAAAGAACGGGCAATTATTTTCGGTATTTGGAGGTCCATCGTCAGGCAATTAGTTTCCTTATTTGCCAGGCAGCGTACGTAGGGCACCTAGGGTGTAGACTAATGGGATACGCAGGGAGCTACATAGGGCACACTTAACGGCTACTTAGCGTATATTTAAGAGATATCCGTAAAGTCAGGAAAAGACAGCAGTTTGGTCATACACAGGGTGAGATTAAAAAAAAACCTGCAAAAAAGTACACTAGCATTCAAGGGGGGATGAAACTCAGAAATCATCAATTTCGATGATTACTGAGCTGCTACATAGATTTTCACTGCTCCTAAGAGTACAGCTATTATATTTCCTCTCGAACCTTGTGCATTAAATGCTGAGAATCAGCGTTTCGTACTAAGTTTCAGCATTTCATACTGAGAGTTAATAAAATTTCCTTAATTTAGGGTACCACTAAAAGAGGGGTTAGGGGGTGAAAGGAGGCCCAAAGACAAGGTGAAGACAAGGCGAATTGCGGGTATTTCTAATGGCTATCAAAAAGTTTTACTTAAGGGAATACGTATGGTTTACTTAAGGTGCTGCAAAAGGCTTACATAGGGTTGTACATAAATTAAGGCATACCTAAAGACCATTTTTAAGGGCTACATAGGAGGCAATAAGTCAACCTTATGTAATTTTTAAAGTTTTCTTAAGTAGGCCTTTTGTAACCCCCTTTTACTCTATGAATTATGCCTATTAAACTATTAAGTAATTTTGTCGTGTCTCCTAACATAAGAAAACCTTATCTAATCTCATAAGTACACTATGTGTAGCCTTTTAAATAATCCTTAGAAATCCCATAATCTAGGTAGGTCTCAAGGTGTCTCCCTAAATAATTCTTAGGTGTTTTCTTATGTAGCCCTTGTTGAACTAACTATGAATTAACTTTACATAGTTCAATAGGCAACATTTAAAATAATCTCTAGGTATTCCTTAACGTAAGAAATCCCTAACTAAATAAACTAAGAGTCCTATATAGTTTCATAAATAACTTTTAGGCTTCCCACAATCTAAGTAGGCTCTTAAATGTCACCCTAGATAATCCCTAGGTAGCCTCTTATGTAATCCCTTTTTGAATTATTAGTCAACCCTAAATAGCACAAAGTAGTCCCTTAATAACTCATAGATATCCCCTAACCTAAGAAATCGTTAGTTAGCCATAAACTTTATGTAATCCTTTACCTAATCTTTAGGTATCTTATAACCTAGGTAAATCCTTAGGTGTTCAAGTTAACTAACCCTTAGTGAGCCCCTTAATTAACCCTAAGTATATCCTAACCTAAGAAATCTTTAGCTAGCCATAAACTTTATTAACTCCCAACCTAACTCTTAGGAATCTCATAATCTAAGTAAATCCTTAAGTATTCTTTAAATAATCTTTAGGTAGAGCCTTGCATACATTAGGCATATCCTAACCTAAGAAATCCCTAACTAACGTCTGGGTAAGCTTTATGTAATCTTCTAATTAGCTTTTAGGTATGCGTAGCTGAGGTAGACCCACATTCGTAAAACTAGTCTTCTGCGATTCTTTTTTCTAAGAAAACTTTTGATCCCAGTTTCAATTCTTTAAAAAAAAATTTAAGGTTTTTCGAATGACGGTTTGAGCTTTTGATTTTAAAACTCTACAATTTCAGTTTGGACACATTTTTTCAAATTCAAGAACCTCTAGGATGAATTCAAGATTGGGTCTGATTCCATGCAGACATTACACACTCCCTTATGCAAGAAAACTTTATATCATATTAAAACTGGGGACTATATAGGTATGTAGTGCAACTATTTAACTTTAAAGTAGAGCTGACTTGTCAACTTCTCAAAAGCAAAATCAACTTGCATAAAGAACCTGCCTTTCTTTTCAAGAGATTTTTTTGCCAGTTTTGATTTCGTGTTCAGACGGAGCAAAAGACTCTTGTTGGTTCCAGCATGTGAATACGAGTCCGGGTCACAAAAACCTGACCCTAAACCATTCCATCTTGCATTTTGATTTTCATTCTCAGGTTTAATGAAACCCAAGGTTCTTCTCCTAAGCTTTATAACTTAATTAGTAGTATGAAAATCACATGGGCAGGGATATTAAGCTAAAGCTAACCAGGTGAAAACTTTCTGACCACATACTGGGGGTATTGATATGCAATATCTCATGATAGAAATCCTACCTCCTAATTCAGAAGATAATTAAATTAAGTTTTCTAAACCATGTTACAAATTGTGTTTTCTTTTCCCTTCAATTTCTTGATTTCACATAACTGGTACTGGAAACTGGACCCTGGTAGGTTGTTTTGTCTGTTCAGCAGACATTTAAGAATAGGCGACAGCAAACCCAATATTCCAGCTGGATGATATTGAGAAAACACGATACCCAGCAAACCATGGAGCCCACCTCCAAAAGGAGGCAATATGTACAGTTTAGGGAAGGCCTTGGCTGAACCACCACCCACGCTGGTACCATGGTAAAAATCTCAAAATCCATTTAAATTATTTCAAAATATTACAAATTTCCAATGCATAGACTAAACCAGGGTCCCTAAGTTCAAATCTAACATTTTTTGGGCTTAATATGGCCACTAATTAAGAGGCCTCACTCAAAAAGGTAGGTACAAACCTGGGTGCTGGTTCACCCTGGCTGGAAGGGAAGACATGTTCAATCATGCCATTTAGCCCACTTCTCAAGAGTGGACTTGGTACCGTCAAAAGAAGGAAGAGGACTTTTTTTGTAACCCAGGACCTCTTAGCATCAACTATTGGTCTGGTTTGTGCAAACCAGCGATAAATACCTGGAAAGTTGCTTTGGCCACAAACTTTGAAGCATGGTAATGCCAGGGTTACCTGCCTCCATGGTGGCTTTGAGCCAAAGATTAGCCCCTCTGTCCAACTTTATGTTCAAAACATGGATCAGCTGATTGGATGTTGAAATGGTGCAAAATTGTTTTGGAGAAAAACTTGGAAATGAAACAACATTCAACTTTTGAATAATAAAAAATGAGAAAATAAAACATGGTACAAATAGTGGACATATTTGTGAGAAGCATGTCAAAGGGCATCAAAAACAAAAATTTCAAGTTTGATCAAGTTGCTTTTGCCTCATGGCATAGACGTTCACATCTAGTTCAATAGGATTCATAGATGATCCAGGGGAATCTGTTTTAGGGATTGTTCTGCATAGCCAACACTGGACATTTCTAAGTTTACATTACCTAGATCCGCATTGTGCATAGTCAAACGTTGGAATGCCTTACGTTAAAGAGTACCTTCAAGATTCAGCATCCACCTGTATTGATTTTCTGGTATCTAGGTTGTCATGCTATGTGCTAGAATGTTGCACATAAGCCGTCAAGGTTTTGGGCTCAAATTTTTAGTGGCAAATAAGAAAAAATAATTTAGAAATTGGAAGCAGAGGCCATCCAATTTGTAGCCAGAAAACCTCCTTCTGCATATATATAGTAGGACTCTCTGCACACTATGTGCCACCAGAAGGCTGAAACCTGTCCAAAACAGAAGTCAAATGGCGTTGTGTCTGTAGATATGATACAAGAGTCCTTGATCAAGTGTAATACAAACAAATTCATGAATGCAGGACTTATTTTATACATAACTAGTCATTTTTTTATGAAACTTCTTGTGATAACAGTCACAAGGAGCTCTTTGATGATTTGTTCGGGCACCGTGAACCAGCACCCACCAGTGCACCATCAAGGATGGATGATATGTGATCAGGAAACAGTTTTCTGGTGAGTTCCAATCCCCTAGCTAACCATGGTGGTTAGCTCAGTTGCTTTATTTACTATCTACCAACTAGGCAGGTAGTAAAAATAGCCCCTACCTACTGTGTATGAACTATCTAAGTATTACCTAGTAGTTCCCTATTTTTTCACTTACCTGTCGATATATTAGACTTACTTCTTATTGAATGGGTTACCTAGATGAACCCAGGTAGTAACTCAGTTAAGGATCATCCCAAACTGAGTCATAGTGGTCATCCAGTGGATGGTGCACTGGTGGATGCTGGTTCACTGTGGCCGATTTGTTTGAATGGATGGTAACATATGTAGCGAGTAATTTATGTCTAAATTTAGGGCTTGTAGAACATTACTACTCATAGATCAGATTAATGGCAGCTAATTTGGTAGCTAGAAATCAGGTGGTGTTCGGTGGACAGCCGAGATAGGCAATCTAAGAAGTAGTAAATCAGGTAGCTATAGGTAAAATCAGTTAGTGCTTCTAAAATTAGCACCGCTGCCTTTTATTGTAAAGAGTCTTTATAAATGTATATAAGTGGACGCTGCTACCGGATTATGTAGTGAATTGTTGACATCTTCAATACTTCTTATTTGGTTATGTGTGCACACTTTGTTTTCTTCTTTCATTCTAACTTGGTCACTTGTGTTTTCTCTCACAACAGAAGAAGTAGATTGCTCTCAGTGATTCCCTTGTCAAAAAAAATCTAATCGATGGAAAAAAAATGCATAGGAGGGAATTGTCTAACAAACTTCCTTATCTAAAAGAGAAAGGAATGCACTCTCCCTCTTTTATCCATAAAGTTAAGCAAACATTTATCCATAAAGTTTGGCAACGATGGCAAGGGAAGTTCATGTTTGTCACATTCATGGGATGAAATCAAAGAGATGGCATGAATTTTTTACAAAGGGGGCCGAACATATCCCCAAACTTAGATCATACCAAGTTTCCTACCCATGTGTGCAAGGTTTCAAAACGTGTGTTACCTCACTTTGGAAACCACTTCCAAAACTCGCATTTAATTTCAATGTAGGATAGAATGGTTATAGTAGTTCAAGGTATGCAAGAGGACAAAGAGTTCCTCAAGATTGTTCTGTTAAAGATCTTACATTTTGGCAAGTTACCTTGAAATCTTTTTAGTCATTCTTCTTATGTTGTCACATGGTGTCATTACAACAAAATGTGTTTTAGTTCACTTTGGGTTTCACTAGATTTTGAATGACTTTGGACATTCTAACCATGGTGAAAGAAGTCACCCCCTAATGAATAGGGATTATTTATCACGGATAATGAATTGGTTCATGAATACTTAATGAAACAAAATTATTTTCAAGTGAAATACAAATTTATCAAGCCATTCACTTGTTAATTAATTAACTAATCAACATGGAAATCAATTAAATTAAAATTATTTAATATACAATATTATTGATAATTTCCTGATTTTCAACCTATGAATTATTGACATGTGTCACTATTTAAAATAAGTTAAAAACCTAACCTAAGTACATAGGCCATGTAATCAACCTAAACACCTATTCTAAGGAACTAGATAAGAGAATATTTATTCAATTATCAATATTGAACATGCACACACCACATGTGAGGTTTGATCTTGTGACTTTTAAAATGGAAAACAAACACTTTTACCATCAAGTCACCCCCTTTGTTATGATAATATGTTACATTACATTCTATTTATCAAATACTTCATTTTAGACATTACAAAAACATAAACTTTAAAAATTCATATTTTATTGAGATTTTGTCCACATGAAATGTGTCGAGTTTACTTTTTTTAAAAATTCAATAACGTACATAATTAAATTTATTTATTTTTGAAAGTGTAAAATCATTTGAACAAAAAAAAATTAAATATCATTATTCAATAACATTTCAATGACCATTTTTTTGAAAAAGAGAATGTTTAATAAATGGATAAGATTTTTGCTAATATAATAATACTACTTTTGTTAAGCTACTTTCAATTATTATAGGGCTACTTTTCATTAACCTAAATTATTTAACCTTACATTATTTATAATTATTTATGGATATTTTCAATTATTTTTGGTTATTTTATGATATTTTTGGCTATTTTAGCCTATTTCATCTTAGGTTATTTTCAACTATGTGAAGTTATTAATGGTTGCTTTTGGCTATTGAAAATTATTTCACCTTATGTTATTATTGTCAATTTTAGGTTATTATGGGCTATTTCACCTTAAATTACTTTTGTTTATTGTAGATTATTTCACCCTAAATTATTTTTGACAATCTTAAACAATTATAATATATGGTTATTAATGGTTATTGGTTATTATTTTATTGGGGTTATTGGTGGCTATTAATGATTATTTTATTAATGGTTGTTTTATTGGGGCTATTCTATTAATGGCCATTAATAGTTATTCTATTGGTAGTTATTGGTGGTTATTTTAGGCTAAATTATCATAGGTTATTAATGGTTATTGGTGGATATTAATGGTCATAAATGGTTATTATATTAGTGACTATTGGTGGTTAAATTACTATAAACTATTGGTGGGTATTTTATGGGTGGATATTTCATTGTAGGCTATCGATGGGGTGGTTATTTTATTGTAAGTTACTGATGGTTATTCTATTAATAGCTATTGTATTATAAATTATTGTTGGTTATTTTATGTTATATTATGACTATTGGTGATTATTTTATTATAACTTATTGTTAATATTTTAAGTTATATCATCATGGGCTATTGGTAGTTATTCCATTTTAAATTATTCTAAAAAAATTTCATAGGTTATTATTAGCTATTTTAGGATATTTTACCTTAAGTCATTATATTTTATTTTAGATTATTATAAGTTATTATACTTAGGATAAAATTATATAAAATTACATAAGGTAAAATGACCTTGAATAACTTAAAATATAACTTGAAATAACATATATTAACTTAAAATAAAAT
>Ga0116231_10004143_pt1 | contig 29552 bp, 29 predicted proteins | sample S1TSphgellanicum_2_FD_89695 | JGI IMG/M metagenome (GOLD analysis project Ga0116231, IMG submission 89695) | Host-associated microbial communities from peat moss isolated from Minnesota, USA - S1T2_Fd - Sphagnum magellanicum MG | ecosystem: Host-associated > Plants > Peat moss > Unclassified...
GGCTGTCGCTGAACCCAATGACCTCAATCCTTCGGAAAAGGACCCCTGATGTTACCTTATGCGCTCAATAGCCGCGAACGGCTCCGTCACTGCGTGGCCCTAGCGCGGCATTCGCCCGATCCCAGCACTCGCCTCGGCTCGCTACTATACGATGCTCGTGGCGAGCTTATCGCCGAGTCGTGGAACCGCCTCCCTTTTGGCGCGATCGTCACAGCCGCTCAGCTTGCCGACCGCGACTTCAAGCTCAAGGTCATGATCCATGCCGAGATGGCCGTGGTCCTCGAAGCCTGTCGTCTGGGCCGCAGCACGCTCGGCAGCACGCTGTATTTCGCCGCCACGAACGGCGCGGGCGAGGTCTGGGGTGGAGCGCCGTGCGCGTATTGTGCCATCCATCTCATCAAGGCCGGCGTATCGCGCATCGTGTCGCCGCCGGCCCGCTTGCGCCCTAGCCGATGGGACGAAACCACAGCCCTGGGCGCCGACTTATTGCGCCGAGCCCGAGTCGTATGCGAGGAGGTAAATTTATGATAAACCCGAAATCAAAGCGTCGAGTCGTCGTGCCGCCGCCAGTGACCAAGGTCACGGCCGCCCCGCCTGTGGAAGACAACGGCGGATTGCGGTTCGATGACGACAAGCCGGCGTATGATCTGATCCCGCCGGAGGCGATGGACGAGCTTGCGCTGCTCTATACCATCGGGGCGAAGAAATACGACCTTCGGAACTGGGAGCGCGGCATGGCCTTCGGCAAATGCTTCGGCCCCCTCATGCGACACGCCTGGCGGTTCTGGCGGGGCGAGGAACGAGACCCAGAGACGGGCATACACCATATGATCCATGTGGCGTGGAATGCCTTCGCGCTCTATACCTACGTCACCCGCAGCATCGGCCGGGATGACAGAGGGCCGCAGAGCCGAGTGCGGCAGGGGGCGCGGGAGGAATAGGCATATCGTATGCAGTCACTTTATGTCATATGCCTATTCTGAGGCTTGACGCCATACCAAAAAGCCGTAGAATACACCCAAGTCGTAAAGGCCGCGCTTGGCAAGACTCTCGGCCTTTAGTTAGGTTTTGCACTCACTGCCAAGCCGAGGGCGAGTTCTACGCCGGCGTCCGAGGCTATTGCAAAGCGTGTTGGAGGAACGAAATGCGCTTACAGCGCGCCACGAAAGGGTTCGTATACAACGAGCGGAAACCCGAGCGGCAACGTCGTGCCCCGCCGCCGGCGACGCCTTAGCTACGGCCGTGGCATGAGCCAAGACTTCCGCCTCGTGTCCGGTCATGTCAAGGCCGAACGCACCACGCCCACGTTCGCCCGCAATCGTGGGTCGAACGACGCCGCCCGGCTCGGCCTGGCGTATGAGCGTCGCGTGGTCAAAGAGCTTCAGCACCATGTTGACATCGGCAACCTTGTTCGCGTCGAACACAATCCGTGGTTTGCCTACGAGGACGAATTCGGGGCCGGCACCTGTTCGCCCGACATAATAGTTTACGGTCCGCAGTTCGTCCAAATCGTCGAGGTCAAGCTCCGCTGGGTCCCGGTCGCGCAGAAGAAGCTCGAAAACCTCTACCGGCCCGTGGTTTGCGCCGCCTACGGCATTATGCCAAGTCTTTTGGTCCTATGTCGGCATCTTACGCCAGAGGCCCCCAAGCCCGTGTTCACACTTCGGGATGCGGTCAAAACCACTGGGGCCGTGCTGAACTGGCCCGCGAACGGACGCATACCGTGGTAGAGCGCGCAGGCTACAAGCATGTCAATCGGCGCCTGACTGACGAACAGGCCGAGAAACTCATCCTCATCTTTGTCTCGGGCGAAAAATACAATCTTTCGGCCCTAGCAAGGGAATACGGCCTAAACTATACAACCATCCGCCAAATACGCGATGGTGGGTCGTATAAGTGGATTTGGCACAAGGTCCAGCGCGCGCTTCGGGCTAAAGCTGCGCCCTCGCCCCCGCCTCCGGCCTAGTTATGGAAGCCGCAGACGTTCGTATCCTGCTAGAATGGGCCGGTGGAAAGCTTTTGAGCTTGCGACTTGCGTCTCCCTCTCCGCAGGGCTACCGAAGCTTTTGGCCCGACTACGCAGACGACTCTACGGCCTATGGCTATACCAAAGAGACGATGAGAGCCCCGGCCGTGGCGCCGCACGAAGTCCGGGCCATGGAACTCATACTAGAACTGCCAGCGCTGTATATCCATGACATAACTACCCGGCGCATTGTCCATCGGCGCAGCCTAATTGCTCCCCTCACGGGCCGGTATATTCACAGCTACGGCGCCATCGCAGTCGAGTTCCATATCAACGCCCGGCTTGCTGCTCGGATTTACCTTAAGGGTGTGGGTGAAATTGGGCGAAGGATCACGACACAAAAGGCAGATGCGATACGTCGCGCCCTAACGCCCTAACGCATCACGCCCTTGACATCGCTCCCACATGGCCTCTAGGTTCCTCGTAAGCTGCGCGAAGTCGCCGGGTGGGTGGATTTAGTGTAGCCGAGGCCGAGGGACCCCGCATCTCTCGGCCTCACCCTTTCCGCAGGAGTTCGCCATCACCGCTTTCACGCGGCCCTATATGTATCCGAAACAGCTTGATGCAATGTTTTGTCCGCATCGCTACGGAATTATAGAGGCCAGCACAAAGTCGGGCAAAACAATCAGTGCCATAGCGTGGATTGTGGAAACGGCCCTAAAGGGCAAGCCCGGTCACAACTATTGGTGGGTGGCCCCAGGCTACAACCAGGCCGAAATCGCCTACCGGCGCATCAAGCAAGGCTTGACCAAGGGCAGCTTCACGGCATATGACACCCCAACGCCCAGGATACAAACCCTTGCTGGGACGTGGATTTGGTTCAAATCGGCCGACAATTCCGATGCGCTTTATGGCGAGGACGTTTATGGCGCCGTGATTGACGAAGCTTCGCGCGTCGGGGCCGACTCCTGGCACGCCGTGCGATCGACTCTGACAGCCACGCGTGGCCCCATCCGTATCATTGGCAACGTCAAGGGCCGCAAGAACTGGTTCTACGACATCGCCCGGCGGGCCGAGCTCGGCCTCTCGCCCAATATGCACTATAGCAAGATCACGGCTGATGACGCTGTGGCTGCCGGTGTGCTTGACGCCGAGGAGATCGAAGATGCTCGTAGCACCCTACCGGAATGGATTTTTCGCGAACTCTACTACGCCGAGCCGGGGGATGACCAAGGAAATCCCTTCGGCCTCCAACACATCAAAGAGTGCACGGTCGAAGGTCTGCTCCCTGGTCCGGTGGTTGCGTGGGGTATTGACCTGGCGAAAAAGAACGACTACTTCGTAGTCATCGGACTGAACGAGCAGGGTGGCGTTGCGGCGTTCCACCGTTGGCGCGGCATCCCTTGGCCCAAGGCCATTGCGTCGGTCCGGGCCATTGTGGGCGAGGACGCCCCGGCGCTCGTGGATAGCACCGGCCTTGGCGATCCCGTGCTCGCGTCGTTCCAAATCGAACGGGGGAATTTCTACGGCTACAACTTCACGCCGAGCTCCAAGCAAAAGCTCATGGAAGGTCTTTCGGTCAGTATTCAGAGCCACGAGATCAAGTTTCCGAAGGGCCATATCAGCACCGAGCTTGAGTATTTTGAGTATGAAGAAAAGGCGAATGGGGTGAGGTATTCCGCCCCCGAGGGCCAGCATGACGACTGCGTTGTGGCGCTGTCGCTTGCGCGACAGATGTGGTCACAGGTCGCCCCAGGCGTGAACGTGATGAAGTATTACGCCCAGGCCACGGCGCAAATGCAGCAGCAAGCTGCCCTGCCCGAGCCGGAGAACAACCGTCCGTGGCAAGACGAACCCATTGTAATTGCCGACATACTCGACAATGAACTCGACGTGTTGTATAAGGAAACCGTGGCGGCGCAAACGGGCAGCACGGTCCGGTCGTGCGCCGGATGTGGCCGGGCCATTACCGATGGCACGAAGATTTCCGATGGCCAATACAACTGGCACGTCGGCTGCTCCGGCCACGCTGGGCTGGCGAGAAACCCCGTAATGGAGGCTGTGGCGTAATGTCCGGTTCCCTGTCGCAAGCCTTGGCTCCCGTTCCCGTCAAGAACCTCGACGATGCCGGCCGGGCTGTGGCCTTTTCTGCCGAAGTCACGCTCGTCGCCAACCAAACCTTTACGTTGAATTTGCGGCAACAGTCGGGAGTATACCCGAAGCAAATTCAGGGTGCGTATGTTGACAACTCGGCCGGCACAGCGGCCTGCGTCATCACGACGCTTGCGGGTGACAGCAAGAGCATTCCCTCGGGCTATCAGGGCACCATGCCCCTATACCTCGGCCCCGACGACACGCTGTATATGTCGGGCGCCGGTTCCGTTCGCCTCACGCTGTTGAACTTTCAAACCCCCATGGCGGTGTGGTCGGCCCTCGGCTCCAGCAGCACCGTGGCGCAGGGTTATGGGCCGAGCGACGAAGTCGTAGCCGAGCGGGTGCGTAACACGTCGGTTTGTGGCGGCTTGTCGTCCGGTTACGTTTCGATCTTCAGCGCCGAATGTTATATTGATGCTTTCGACCTGAAGCTCAGTGCCGACGCAACCATAAGCTCGGGCGGTTTGTTGGGGTGGAAGCTCGGCTACGCCAGCAGCAACCCCCAATACTTGGTGCAGAACACGAACAACACGAGCAATAATGGCACCATAGCCTTCTCGAACGCTCCTGCGGCCGGCAACGTCATATTTGCCTATGGCTATTCCAACAACGACAACAACATCACCGCCCCGTCGGGCTGGACCGGGCTCGGCTCAACCCACGGCACGCCCAACAACTCGATCCTGGCGTGCTGGACCCGGACTGTCCAACAGGGCGACAGCGGAACCTATACTGGTTTTACGTCCGGCGGCAACTACAACCTCGTGGCGTTTGAAGTCACCGGCACCCCAACACTGGTGCAATCGGCCATCGGCAACGCTGCAAGCGTGACTGGTGACGTGGTGGATGTGACGCTGCCATCCGCGCCGAGCGGTGATGCCCTGCGGCTCGTGATTTTGTGGGACAGCGCCCTGCTGACGCCCGGGACCTATTCCTCCGGCCTGACCCAGCTTGTGACACAAAACGCCAACATTGGCGACACAATCGCCTGCTCGTGCCCCGTCACGCAGTCCACCCCGGCCGTGTTCACGCTCGGCAATTCGCCATCGTCCACGCCCGGCGCCATGGTGATTGACATCAAGGCTACGCCCCCGGTGACGCCGATCCTGGAAGGCAACGTCTATGTCCCGGGCACTGCCCCAGTGTCCTCAGGTGTTGTGACACTGAGCCATTTCGAAAATATGAAGCTTACGGTTCCGAGCAGTTCTGGTGTTGTGCTCGATATAACGAGCGGAACGCTGTCCGCCGGCCAACTGTTCTACACGGCCCTTGGCGGCCTCACGTCGGCGAATTAACCATGCGACTCGCTTGCGAAGTCAATGACAAGCCCGCGATGATTGTGGGCTACGTGGCCGCCCGGCGTGGCATTCGTGCTGTCATTGTGCAAGAGGGCGAACTTCGGCACGTTGCGTTCAAGCGGGTGAAGCTGCTGAATGTGCCGAACGACCTGCTGGCCCCGGGCGAGGTTGTGAGCCTCGGCAAGAAAAAGAGGGAGAAAGCGTCGTGAGCGACTTTCTGCTGAACAGCATCGTGGCGCCTGCGCAGCTTGAGGCCATGGGTGCGCTCGCGCGTAAGACACCGCTGGGCGCCTTTGCCGAGATCGGCGTCTATCGCGGTGGCAGCGCCAAGGTGCTATACGACATCGCTGTGGCACAAGACCGCGAACTGCATCTGTTCGACACGTTCACGGGCATTCCCTTCGCCACGCCGGGTTTGGACAAGCATGAAGTCGGCGAGTTTGCCGTCGATCCCGGCTTCGAACACAAGCTGCGCGAAGCCCTGCCCTTGGCCTGGATTTACGTGGGGACCTATCCGGAAACCCACGGCGATGACCTTCCGCCCATGGCCTTCGTGCATGTGGATTGCGACCAATACACGAGTTACAAGGCCGTGCTGGCGCTGATGTGGCCCCTGCTCGTGCCGGGCGGCATCATGCTGTTCGACGACTATCCGTATCTTGGCGGCGCGAAAAAGGCCGTGGAGGAACATTTCGACCCGAAGGACCTGGGTCGGTGCGGGCAGCGGTTCTATGCCATCAAGGGCGAGGATGGTAAAATAGGCATACCGCATACAGTGACTGCATTGCATATGCCTTATTCCACCTATCACAAGCCACTCGGCCGCTGACACTATGCCTCGTTTAATTTGGACCCCGGAAATGGTGGCCGAATTGACAGATTTACGCTCGCGCAGAGTTGCGCTAGAAATCTGCGCCGAGCGCGTTGGTGTTGCTGTCAACGCAGCGACAGCTAAGTGCCGTGAGCTGGGCCTTGCTGGCTGGGACTATGACGGCCGGGGACCGAAAGTTGATTGGACCCCTGAACTGGTCGAGCGACTGGTCGCCTTGCGCAGTAAGGGAGTCTCGCTGTGGAAATGCGGCCAAAAGCTCGGCATCTGCTACCACCGCATTCGCCAAAAGGCGCGTGAATTGAACGTTGCGCAGCTTCGCGACAGCGGGCCGCTCAATGGCTGAGTTCACGAACGAAGACTTCCTTGCCGCCTTGCGGGAGGCGCAGGACAGCGCTCGGCGCCAAGGCCCCGCGAACTTCGAGGAATACCGTCAGGAGCAAAGTCGCCTTGCCAAAGCCCCACGAGCCGGTGGCATCCGAAGCTCTCTCACGCCAGGGTCCGGTGGCTATAGCCCAGGTTTCGGCCTTATGGGCAGCATCACAGGGAGCCTTAATACAAATTCACGTGCCCCTACTGGCCCAAGCTCCCGCCGTAGTGGCAACCAGGCTACTGGCCTCAAGCAGATGCCGGAACAGTTCGGCGTCCCCAGCGGAGTCGATTGGCGACAAGGACAGAGCCAATACCTCGACCAGCGGCTGAACCAGCCGCCGCCGTGGATTGACGACGTGGATTTGGCCTCGGTGTGGTATAGCCCGATGGAGCCGGTGTGGCCATTCGGGCCGCCAAACTATACCCTTCCGAGGGAGTGGGATTTTCCCGTCGGCTACAACTTGAATTATGTGCCTGAGCGGCTGAACCTGCTCGGCATGTTGCGGGGTATGCGCAAATCCTGGGGCGTGTTGTCCACAATCATCGAAACGCGCAAAGACCAACTGCTGCGCCTGCCGTGGACCATTCAAGTGCGGGGCAAGCCAAGGGCCGAGAGCAAGGCTGTTGACGAAATGCGGAAGTTCTTCCGCAAACCCGATGGCAAGCTGTCGTATAGCCAGTGGGTAGGCAAATACCTGGACGACAGCCTCGTGATCGACGCACCGACGTTGTTCATGGATCGGACGGTCGGCGGCAAGGTGCGCTACGCTCAGGTGCTAGACGGGGCCACGATATTCCCCCTCATTGACGACGTGGGCCGCCGGCCAGACACGGACTATCGCATAGACGCCAGCGGCATCGTTTACGAGCGCCGTCAGCCGGCCTATCAGCAAATAATCTATGGTTTGCCTATGGTGAACTTGTCCGAGGACGAGATCATCTACGGTATGCGCCGGCCGCTGCCGGAGTTTCCGGTCTTCGGCTACAGCGCTGTTGAACAAATCTTGACCGAAGCCACGGAGGCCATACGAAAGACCTTCTACCAGCTTGAGTTCTGGCGCGCCGGGTCCATGCCCGAGATGATTATCACGGTCCCGGACACGTGGACACCGCGCCAGATCGCCACGTTCCAGGCACATTTCGACGCCCTAATGTCGGGCCAGCTTACGCTAAAATCAAAGGTTCGGTTTGTGCCAGGCGGCATGAAACCCTTTGACATCAAGAACGCAAGCGGCGAGAGCCTGTGGTCCCAACGTGATGAGTTGCTCGTCCGCCTTGCGTGCTACGCATTTAGCGTCTCGCCCACACCGTTCGTTCACCAAACCAATCGTGCCACTGCGAACCAGAGCCAGGAGACTGCCGAGGAAGAAGGTCTCTTCCAAATGATGTCATACTGGAAAGATGACGTCATGGACACGATTATTCAGGACAAGTTCGGCTATGACGATGTGGAATTTGTCTTCCTGCCGCGCAGCGAGCCTGACCAAAGCAAACAGGCTACGATCCATCAGGTTCAGCTTCATGATGGCCTTCGCACTATCAACGAGGTTCGAGGGGAACTTGGGCTTGAGCCGGTGGCCGACGGCGACGTGCATCTCATATACTCGGGCAACCAAGTCGTCCGCTTGGATCAGGTGGTGAGTGGCGAAGTCCTTGGCATGATGCCGGGCGCTCCTGGCCCAAGGGAGGGTGAGCCAAAGCCGGCCAGCCCGACGGGGGCGAGCAAAACTCCCGTCAAGGGCGCGGCGAAGCCTGCCAATGCCAGTCCGCTGCCGCCCAAACCAGCGCCGAAGCCGGCGCCCAAGCCTACCCCTGTGCATAAGGCTGTGAGTGCTGGGGACGTAAAGGACGCTGCCGGCGACGCTGAGCGTAAGCCGAGCAAGATACAGCAGAAAGTCGGCAACTATCCCAAGGGCCACCTGTCACTTCGGGGCCTGAAACTGACGATTGAAAATGCAAAGGGGTCAAAACGAGGCGAAAAGGACCGGGCCGGTGTTTCTCATTGGGTTCGTATGCCTGCTGCTTATGGATATATCCGTGGCACCATTGGCGCTGACGATATGCAAGTTGATTGCTATATCGGCAAGCATCCTGAAAGCGACACGGTTTGGGTGGTCGATCAGGACAAATTCGACATAAATGGCGAAGACAAGGGCTTTGACGAACACAAGGTCTTTCTCGGCTACGCCAAGCTCAAGCGCGTGATAAAGGACTACGTGGCGTCACACTACGACAACATGGGCCATGATCGGCTTGCAGCCGTGACTGAACTGTCGTATGACGAACTGAAAAAATGGCTCAAAAAGGGCGATATGAAGCGGCCAATTTCGGAACAAGGAGTTGGCCGCGTTGTTGCCCGCCGTGGCAAGGGCGAGGACGGCATATCAAAGGCCGATACCGTCAGCCAAAGCACGGGCTTGGTGAGTTACGATCTTGGGCCGAAGGCCGGCAAGAAGCGTAAGAAGAAACGTCTGGCCTCCGGTCCTCGGTGGCTGGAACTATGCGCATAATGTAAGGAGAACCCGATGTCAACCGTTCAACTCTCACTCAACGGCCTGGGCGGAGTGGTCCAGGGCAACTATGGCACGTATCAGGCCGGAACCGATGGGACCTGTGTCGTTGACACCCGTGACGTGGCCAGCCTGCTGGCTCTCGGCGCCACGTATGTCAACGTCGTTTCGTCGAGCTACACCACGCCGATGGCGCCCACCGCTGCCACGGTCGGGGCAATCGTGGCCTCCGGCGCCCTGAGCAACGGAAGCGTCAGCGTCACCGCGCAGCCGAACGAACTCCGGCCCGTGACCGTCGAGGTCGGCACCGGCACCACCGCCATCAGCGCCGGCACGGCCACGGTGGTCTACACGGCAAACGACGGCACCACCACGACGGACAGCTTCTCACTCGTCTGTGCCGCCAGCGCGAGCGTGACGCAAACGACGAGCAAGGGTGTCGATACCATCTCGTCCATCACCGTCGCCGGCGTCAGCGGCGGCCTGTCGCCGTGGTTCCGCATGAGCACCACGGCCGCCATCGCCCTGCCGCTCGCTCCCGGTGCCGTGGACATCTCGGTCCAGCGTGAATATGACAACGGCGCCACGATTGCGGTCGGCACCTTGGGCATCAGCCTCGGGTCGATCTATCCGACCACGGCGCCGAACGGCACGCTGCAATACAGCTTCGTCTACACCTACACCGCGCCGGGCAAGTAACGCCATGCCACACGATATGGAACTGGGTTCGGCTTTTGCGGTGCCGCAGGACTACAAACCCACGAAGGCGGACGAACTCAACCACATGGGCGCGTTGTTGTTCAACAAGGGCCAGCTTGAGCCTGCTCGGTTCCATTTTCTTGCGGCCTTGCAACTCGACCCAAACCACGCCATGGCGCTGCAAAACCTCGGCGCCGTGCTGCGGAACATGGGTCATTACGAGGCCGCGGCAAGCGTCGCTCGGCGGAGTGTGCGGCTGTCGCCACAAAATCCGTTCTGCCAGTCGAACCTCGGCGTCAGCCTGCTGAGCCTGAAAGACTTCGATGCGTGTTTGGCCACGCTCCAGTGCGTGACAAAGGCCCTGCCGGACAGCGGGCCGAGCCACCACAACCTCGGCCTGGTGCTGTATATGCTCGGCCGGTTTGAGGAGGCGCTGGCGTCGTTCGACCGGGCCAGGGCCATCGACGGCGCCAATCCCGTATGCGAAAGCGATCGGGCGCTGACATTACTGGCCCTTGGCCGGCTGGACGAGGGCCTGGCCGCATACGAGGTCAGGTGGAAAATCCTCGCGCAAAGTCCGATCTGGAACCTCGGCTTGCCCGAGTGGCAGGGCGAAGACATTCGGGGCAAATCCATACTGGTGCATCACGAACAAGGGTTTGGCGACAGCCTGATGCTCGTGCGGTTCCTGCGGGAGCTTGTCGAGACCAAGGCAGATATTGTCTTGGCCGTGCCGAACGAACTCGTGCGCCTGTTCGAGTTCAACTACGGCAATTACGTCGAGGTCGTGCCACTGCTGGACGAAGGCTTGGCCAAGCGTGAGTTCGACTACCACACGCCCATGCTCAGCATGGTTCGGCACCTTGGCATCAGGCGGCCGAGCGACATATCATCGGTTCCGTATCTCAGCGCGCCCTGGGACGAGCATGATATTGCCAACCGGCTGCCCAAGGCCGAGTTGCGCATCGGCGTCGTGTGGGCGTCTGGCAACCACGGCCCGGTGACAGTGGATCGCCGCCGGCTCGTGCATGTGACGAAATTCCTCCCCTTCACCGAGCTGCCGAATGTCAGTGTCATATCGCTGCAAAAGGGTGACGAGGCGCAGGACATCCATCGCTTCGGTCTTGAGGGGCTGATCTACGATGCCAGCCCGAGGCTTGAGGACTTCGCAGCCACGGCCCAGGTGATCGCCGCCCTCGATCTTGTGGTCACGGTTGACAGTGCCGTGGCGCATTTGGCCGGCGCCATGGACGTGCCGACCATCATGCTTTCGCCCTATTCGCGGTGCTGGCGGTGGTGGAATGCCGACAAATACAGCGGCCTGCCCTGGTATGACAACATGATCGTGCTGTCGCAATCGCAGGACGGCTCGTGGAACAACGCCGTGGCGGACGCCCTGGAACATGCCGTGGATATGTTGGGGATAGCGCGTTAGGCATACACAATACAGTGACTGTATTGCATATCCCTTTTCTCTAGTTAAGGAGTTAAACCGATGGCCCAAACCAAGACCGTTTCCGGCAACGTGACGACCTATGTCATCACGGATACCGAGGGGAACAGCGTGACTGTCGTGGCGAATGCCAGCAACCCCGGCGCCGGCCGGACCCTGACCTTTTCGTCCAACGGCGGCCTGCACGTCGACGGCCAGCTTCAACTCACCACGCTCATGCAACTGCTGAGCACGAACCTGACGCCATAATCTGTCGGCTGGGGAGCATAGCTTATGGCGGATTTTAGTGTCTTCTTGCCGATTGCCAAGATCGACAAGGACAAGCGCACGGTGTCGGGCTATGCCTCCACGCCGGCCAAGGACAGCGATGGCGAAATCGTCACACTCGACGCCATCAAGGCCGCCCTGCCCGGCTATATGAAATGGGGCAATGTCCGTGAGATGCACAAGCTCTCGGCCGTAGGGACCGCCGAAGAGGCCAACATCGACACGAAAGGGCTGTTTCTCACCGCGAAGATCGTGGACGACGTGGCTTGGAAGAAGTGCCTTGAGGGCGTGTATAAGGGCTTCAGCATCGGCGGCCGCAAACTCGACAAGTCCGGCAATAAGATTACCGAGATCGACATGACGGAAATCTCGGTCGTCGATCGTCCTGCCAACCCGGAATGCAGCTTCTCGCTGGCGAAGATGGCCAAGGCCGTTGACGACAAGCATCCGGGCTATTTGCTCAAGGTCGGCCCGGAACGCACGCCGGAGCAAAAAGCCTTGGCGAAAATGGCCAAGGTTGTCGGTGCCTTGGCGAAAGGCGGGCCGCCGGCGGCGCATGACGGCTTCAGCCTGCCGGCCAAGCCCACAGCCAAGGCCGAGGCCAACCCTTCGCCCAACGATGCTGTGGCTGATGGCAACAACAAGGCCGTGGGCAGTGGTGGCAGCACGGCTGATGTCAACATGGCTCCCCCGGCGTGTGAGAAGCACGGCAAGGTCGGCTGCAAGAAATGCGCTATTGTCAAGCGCATGGCCGAGCCTTGTGCGAAGCACCAAAAGATCGCTTGCACGAAGTGCGCGTTTGAGAAAAAGGACAAAAGCAAATCCGATGCGAAGCCCTACGGTGACGTGGAATATGCTGATCCCGGCCACCAGGCCGACGGCAAGGCCCGCTACCCCATCGACACCGAGGAACATATTCGCGCCGCGTGGAACTATATCAACAAGCCGAAAAATGCTGCGAAATATGACCCCAAACACGCATCTTCGGTCAAGAGCAAAATCGTCGCGGCATGGAAAGACAAAATCCACAAGGACGGTCCGCCTGGTGCGGCGGAGCCGGCGAAGAAGGCGGCGCAAGCCGAAGCGATCCATGACTTGCCCTGTTTCACTCTCGGCAAGGCCGCTGCCCCGGCGGTGGAGGCCGAGCCAGCGTTTTTGTTCTTGGGCAAGGCAAAGGGTGGCTCCGATCGCCTCGCGAAGGGTATGCAGGCTGCCGGGACGCTGAGTTTTGCGTTCGACCGCCTGCGGGACGTGCAACGCAGCCTCATGTTGGAAGGCAAACGAGAAGGAGGCGACAAGAAAGACCACGGCTTGGCCGACACACTTGGCACCATTGCCAAGCAAATCGCCGCCGTCATCGCCCAAAAGGCGGAACACGAAGGCGGGGAGGCCGTGGACCTCTCTGATGCCGACGATGCCTATGTCAAAAACATCCTATCAGCAGGAGATACAACCACCATGAGCCAGTTCAGTTATGCTGCCGACGGCGATCCGCTGACGAAAGCGATCCTCGACACCATCACCAAGGCCGCCACGCCTTCGCCGATGATGCGGATGAAGAAGGCCGAGGAGGAAATGGCCGAGGCCCGGAAGACGATGAAAGAGGCCAAGAAGATGATTAAGGCCGCGCACGACATGCACAAGGCGGCCTATTTGGCCAAGCAGGGCGCCGGCGGCGATGTGGCCAAAGCCAGCGGCGGAGCCGAGTTCGACCACGTCGGCGCCATGGAGAAGCTGCAAAAAGCCTATAATGACATCGACAAGGCTCGGACCTTCAGCAAGGCCGCCATGGGCGAAATGTCCAAGGCTCGTGCCGGGCAGAGCGGCCAGGAAGTGTCGGACGGCAACGCGGACTACAAGGTTCCGCCAGGCATCAAGGACCTCAGCACCGAGGACATGAAGAACGCAGCGGCCGGCGGCGGTGACTTGGCCAAATATGCCAAGAACGGCCAAATCCCCGCCGATGTCGCCCAACTCCTGCTGGAAAAAGCCGCAACGCAGGGCGAGCTTGAGGCGCTTCGTCGCCTGCCGGCCGGGGTCGTCGGTCGCCAGGGTCGGCCCTACAGCTTCGACACGCAGCGGCTGTTCGGCGGCGCGGGGGGTGGCGGCCAGCAGAATACGACCGAGTTGGCCAAAGCCCTGTTCGACGGCGTCGATGTCAACGCCCTCGGGTCCGGCGACGAGCAGGCCCACGGCATGGCTGCGGCCAAGGCTGCGGGCAACTTCCTGCTGTCCGGCCAGTTCGGCAAAAGCGTCTTCGATCCATCTTTCCACGGTGCCGCCGGGTCGAAGTAACCCGGGCCGAGCACTGAGTTTCACGTTTCACGCAAGATCACAGGAGTTATGAATATGCCGGACGGTTCGGGGGTTGCCTTCACGGGCAGCGGGGGCATTGGCAATGAGTTCGTCAATGCCCTGTTGAACAACGAGAACTTCGTCAAAAATCTCGAAAAGCGCATGGGTTCGGGGCTTGCCAAGGCCGATACCATCCAGCAGGCCACGAACCTGCTGTGGTATGACCTCAAGCCCGTGGTCCAGATGCTGTATCCGTATAAGGAGTTGATCCCTCGGATCAGCCGCCTGCCGCGGGTCAGCGCCGATGGCGGCAACGCCTTCCACTGGAAGCGGATCGTTGGCATCAACGTCAACGGCGCATCGTCGGGCGTCAGCGAAGGCAACCGGGGCGCCCGCATTGCGATCGCCGAGCAGGACCTGACCGCAGCGTTCAAGACCCTGGGTTTCGAAAGCTCCGTCACGTTCGAAGCCCGGCTCGGCGCAAGGAACCTGTCGCCCGAAGCGCTGGGTATCAGCGTTCAAGCGGCCCTGCGCAGCCTGATGATTGACGAGGAGAAAATCCTCATCAACGGCGATGCCAGCCTGCCGCTGGGCACCACGCCGACGCCAACGCTCGTCGCCGGCACGGTCAGCGGGCTGACCGGCACCTTCGGCTCGGCAACGGTCTACGTCATGTGCGTGGCCTTGACCGGCATGGGCTACTTGGGCTACTCGCCCTATTCGTCCGTGACCAACCTCGGCGGCATCGTCGGCCAAGTCACCAAGGTCAATGCTGACGGTTCCACCGACACCTACGGCGGTGGCAGTGCGCAGCCGAGCGCTGAGACATCCGTTGCGGTTTCGGGCACGCAGTGTGTCACAGCCACGGTGACGCTGGTGCCCGGCGCGTTCGCGTATGCGTGGTTCGTCGGCAGCGCCAGCGGGGCGGAATACCTTGCCGGTATCACGCCGTCGAACCAGGCCATCTTCACGAAATTCCCGGCCAACACCAACCAGCCGATCGCCAATCTGAAAGTCGGTGCCACCTATGCCGACAACAGCGTGGACCAACTCGTGCCGGACGGTGTGCTCGCCCAAGTCTTCGGCCAGATCACCGGACCGACGCCGGGCCAAATCATGAGCACCAACCCGCTGCTGCCCTCGGGCGTCAGCTTCACGGCCGGCGGCTCGATCATCTACACCATGCCCGCAGGCAACACGGGCCTGACGCTCTCGGGTTCGAACTTCCAGGAAATCGACGCCGTGCTCCGAGCGGCCTATGACCAATACAAAATCGGGTTCGACCGGATACTGATCTCGGCCACGGACGTGCTGGACACCTTCGGCGCCATGCTCGGGCAGGCCAGCACGAGCAACGGGTTCCGCATCTGGTTCGACGCCGATGCCGAAACGGGGCGGATCGTTGCCGGTCGGCGGGTGACGAGCTACCTGAACAAATTCTTCAACAATACCCTGGACGTCGAGGTTCACCCTTATGTTCCGCCGGGATGTATCCTCTTCTGGAGCGACAGGTCGCCCTACGAACTCTCCGGCGTGGCGAACTTGCTGGAAGCCAAGGTTCGGCAGGACTACTACCAAATCCAGTGGCCGTGGCGCAGCCGGCGCTACGAATATGGTGTGTATGTGGACGAGGTTTTCCCGATCTACTTCACGCCGGCATTCGCCGCCATCATCAACAAGAACCCGATCTCGGGCAGCTTCTCGTTCTGATGTAACTGCCGGTCCGAGGGGTTAATAAGCCTCTCGGACCCAGTTTTGGGATTATACCATGGCCGCAATGTGTCAGGACTGCACGGGTTGCTGCATCGTCTTTGAGGTCAAAGACATTGCGAAACCCTTCGGTCAGCCGTGCAAGCACCTGGGCAAGACCCTGTTCGGCACGGGTTGCACTGTCTACGCCGATCGGCCAGACGCTTGCAAGCGCTACGTGTGCCTGTGGCTGGACTCGCAGCGGCGGCTGGAAGTCGAGCGGATGCCCGAAGCCCTGCGGCCTGACGTGTGCAAGGTGGTGTTGGGCTGGCCTTGGGGCGAAGATCGTGAAACCATGTTCGTCTACCCATACCCCGGCTATGACGATGCGTGGAAGGCCGAACCTGTGGCCAGCTATCTTCGCATGATCCTGAGCCGAGGCGGCAAAATCGTTGTGGTCACGGGCCGGACCCGCACCGCTATCAAGGGCGATATGGCGTTTGTGGGCACCGAAGAAGAATTTGCGTCAATTCTCGGCTAAGGAAAGGCAAAAGCATCATGTGGTTTCAGTTTCCGCCCGGCGCCGAAAGCATCACGGTCCAACGCCAGAACTTTGGTGTCGAAATCAAGGATGCTCAAGGCATCGGGTATTTTCGCGCGCCCAGCCACTTCGCCCCGACGATCCTGGCCATTCCCGGCTTTGGCTTGGCCCGTGATCTGCCCGACGACGCCCCGGTGGACAATACCGGGACGGGCAAGGAGGAAAAGGCCATGAGCAGCCTGGCGGCAAGCCTCGAAGCCAAGGATATGGAAATCCAGGGCTTGCGCGAAGACCTCAACGCCGCTATGGCCGAAAACGCTTCGCTCAAGGAGAAGAATGCGCAGCTTTTGGCCGATAATGACAAGCTGCAAGACCTGATGGACAATATCGAGCAGCAGCTTGAAGACAAGGGCCAAGCTGTGCCGGCAGCGCTCAAAGCCAAAACCGGCGGGTCGAAGGCCGCTTCGTGAGCCTCGCTGGCGGTGATCTGACCACGCCCCAACGCGTAGCGACATGGATGGCCAACGCGCCCACGTTGCCGTCCCCGATCATCAACCAGCTTATCGGCTCAATGAGCGGAATGATCTACAGTCGGCTGAATAGGGCGAGAATATACAATCAGACGTATAGTAGGGTGTTCGACGGTGTCGGCACCATGCAACTCGTTCTACCTGATTATCCCGTCACCGGCATCAGTTCCGTCCAGCAGGGCAATAATGTCATTCCGCAGAGCAGCCTGCCGTCGCCCGCAGGGACGTATCTTGCCGGGACGAGCCAAGGCTATGGCTGGCGCTGTCCCCTGTGGCTCGGAAACTTGCCGGGCGAAAACGCCGTGCTCGAACTGGTCAACGGCTATTTTTGGACCGGGGTGCAGAACATTCGGGTGATTTATCAGGCCGGCTACCTCGTGAGCCAAGAAGCCGCTACCGTGCCGGCGGAAAGCCCCTACACTGTCACAGTGGCCCAAGCGCAGGGCATATGGTCTCGTGACAATGGTGTGACCTATGCCACAAGTGGCGTGGCCCTAACGCCAGTGGCCGCCAACCCAACCACGGGCCAATACATTCCCCCTGCGGACAGCGCTCCGGGGCTATACACTTTCAGCGCCGGGGACGAAAACGCAGCGCTGCTCATAAGCTACAGCTTTATCCCCGCCGACCTTGAGGAAGCCTGTATCCAAATGGTTGCGGAACGATACAGCTACCGTAACCGAGTGGGTGATGCCAGCAAGAGCCTCGGTGGCCAGGAGACCATGCGCTTCCGGCTAGGTCTACCACGCGAGGTTCTCGACATGATCCAGCCGTATGTCAGCGTTGTGCCCCCTGTCATCGGCGCCCCGGTCTGATGTTTGACCTAACTGTTGGCATCTTTGGCACCGATCGCTTCGACAGCCTTGGCCGGCGCTTGCGCGTGGCGACGGAAAAACAGGCGATCAAGAGCACAGATTTGCTTTACGACAAGGTGCAAGAAAACCTAAGCGGCAGGATATTGCAAAAGCGCACGGGTGATTTGGCCGCTTCGATCCACAAACTATACGACAACACGGGCGATGGCTATATCGGCGAGGTTTATGTCGATCCAGCCGACGACAAGGCCAAGGCTCTAGAGTATGGTGGCAAGGGTTACTATACCATCGTGCCGTCCAAGGGCGAGTTCCTCAAGTTCTATTGGGAAAAGATGGGTTCGGTGGTCTTTGCGCGCAGCGTCAACCACCCGCCGAGCAAAGCCTACCATTATCTTGCCTTGGCCCTCGAAGACCTTCGCGACACTATCCCGCAGGGATTTCGCGAAGCCATTCAGACAACGCTGGACGGCGAGCTATTCGGTGGCGGATACTGATGAGTGCAGCGTTGACGACTCGGCAGCAAGTTATGAATGCCGTGCTGGCGCTGATACAGAATATGACGTTTGCCACGCCGATCAATGGCAAAACCACTTGGGCAACCGTAAGCAATGTTTTGAGGCTGTGGGGTGATGTTTCGGCCGATCAACAACCTTACGCTGCGCTTGTCACGCATAAGGAGACGGACGAATATCGTGGCTTGGGCCTATATCGTCGTCGGCTTGATCTTATGGTCTATTGCTATAGCCGTAGCGATAGCGCCCCTGGTGCTCCCGATCTCGACACCATGATGCAAGCGTTCGAGGCGGCGTTCAATACGGTTGATGATCCGAGCCGCAATGCCAACACGCTCGGCGGCCTGGTGTATTGGTGCCGGATCGAGGGCAAGGTTTTCAAGGACCCGGGCGATTTGGACAAGCAAACCATGCTCGTGGTGCCAATCGTTGTGGAAATGCCATGACGAGGAAAAGGTTAAAAAGGCATATGCTATACAGTGACTGTATTGCATACACCTATCTTATCACTCTAGCGTAAGGAAACGGAACTATGCAGCTCATTTTCGGCATCGGCGCACTGTGGGGTCAGCGGAACGACATAACGGGTGTCGGTCCCGATCAGTTCGCCGTCCTCCAGGACAATACGATTGACTTCAGCTACGAGGTCAAGGAACTCTATTCGCAGCTTGGGTTCCCGATCGACATCGCCCGGGGCAAGGGCAAGATCACGGGCAAAGCCAAGCTCGCGCGGGTGTTCGCCTCGTTGTATGCCGACTTGTTCTTCGGCGCCACGGTGACGACGGGTGAAGACAATGTGAGCGAAAGCGAATTGCATACGCTCGCAGCCTCGACCCTGACCGTGGCGAACGCAACGGGCTTTGTGGCCGACCTGGGCGTCTACTACAACGCGGCGGGGAACCTGCGGTTCACCTATACGACCGGCGCGCCTTCGGCCACGGGCCAATACACCACGGGCTCGAACGGTGTCTATACGTTCTACACTGGCGATGTCGGCGCGGTGGTGCAGGTGTCGTATGTGTATACCGACGCGGGTGGCAAAACCATCAGCATCACGAACAACTACATGGGCTACACGCCCACGTTCGTCGGCACGTTTTACCAGTCCCGCAACACTCAAGGCAGCACCGGGCAGATTACCCTTCGGCTGAACGAATGCGTCAGCAGCCACCTGACCATTCCGAACCGCATTGATGATTATGCCTTGCAGGATTTCGACTTCCAGGCGTTCTCGCCTGGCACCAACGTCATCGGCGTCATTTCGACAACGGAGTAAGCACTGTGTTTGCGGGAACCAAATTCAACATCGGCGGCGAGGACTTTGTCGTTCCGGCCTTGAGCCTTGGCCAGCTTCGGAATGGGCTCATGGACCGGCTCAAGGAGCACGATAAGGTCCTCGCCGAAGCAACCCTCTTCGACGCCATGTTGATCCGGGCGGAGGTCATACTTGCGGCTATCCGCCGGAATTATCCTGATTTTGACGAACAACGCCTAATGGACTATTTGGACCTCCGCACGGTCCTGCCTATGTGGAACGCCGTCCTCGGTGCATCAGGCTTTTCGCCGGGGGAAACCGAGGCGACGGCAACGGAAGCGAATGGGACCTCAAGCCCATCTATCGCAGCCTAGCCGCCGCCTACGGCTGGACCTATGCCGAGATCGACTCTCACACTATGCTTGAGGCCCAAGAGTTGTTCGAGGGATGGGTTGACCATCCCCCGACCAACCTTTTGGTGAAGGCCATAGTTGAGGGTTTCGGCGGCGCAAAGCCGAAGTTAGCCGAAGGCGCTTGGAGCGCCGACAACATTCCCCCCGAGGCTATGCAGGCCATGCAGAACTCGGCTCTGCAACAAATTGCCGTCAAAGCCGGGCCAACGCTGCCGATCCAGCGGGGCCGGGACAAGGGCCTGCCGAAAGCTCCACCGATATTTGACGAAGAAACCATGCGCCAGCGGAATGAAGAAGCCAGGGCGCGGATTGAGGCGCGAAGGTTGAAGGGGGTTCGGCAAGATGTCGGGAAGCAATAATTTAGAGATTAAGATTTCGGCGCAAGATAGCGCCTCGGCTATTATTCAAAAGCTCACTGCTAGTGTTCAAACGCTTACTATTGCATTGAATTATGCGGCTAATGCGTCTACGACCGAAAGCGCTGCGGCGGTAAATTCTTATCGGCAACAAATAGCCGCTGCCGAGCAACTCATTGAAGCTATGCGTTCGAGAGGCGCAGCCCAGCAAGAAGTTATTGCCTCTCTTCGAAACGAAGGGGAAACTGCATCACAAGTTTATGCGCGGATGCAGGAAGATGCAGTAAGCGCCGAACGGGCAAAACAACAAGCAATTAAAGAAACAATTTTAGCCCGCCGGGCCGCTATGTCGGCCGAAGAACGGGCAGCGGCCAATGTAGCTGCGCCGAGGATACAGAGCGTTTCGCGCTCGGGGCTAGGTAGTGCTGCCGCCACGGTGCTTAGTGGCGAAAAAGCCGCAGAAGCGGCGAAAGCCTTTCAACAACTTACCGATTTCGAAAAACGCCTCGGTGACAAGAGCTATACCGTTGCTTTTGCGGCCGAGCAGGAACGAATTGCCGAGGCCACTAAAAAGGCCATGCAGGCAATGGAAAGGGAGATTTATACCGCTCGGCAACTTCGCGAAGAACTTGCTATTCCGCCCGGCGGAAGTTTTGGCCGAATGGACCAAGGCGCCACTACGGGCATGCCTAGATGGCTGGCTAGGCAAAGAAACGCTCCGGGCGAAGAGGGTGAAAGCGAGGGCAGTGGGCAGTCTCATGGTGGCGGCGGCGGTGGCGCTCGCGCCGGTGTCGGTGGCCTAAACCGCGAGCTTGGCCACGTTGTCGCCGGCTTTGATGAATTAGCCCGTGGTAGCCGAGGCGCCTTTCTAAGCACCCTTGGGGCAGCCGCTCGTGATGCCGGTCTGGGTGTTGGAGCCCTTGGCACGTCTGTTGCCTTACTTGGCGTCGCCATGGCGGGGGCTGCAATTATGCGCCACGCTGAAGAATTGGGCGAATGGGCCACTCAGGTTAAGGCCGCCGCAAGCGCCACGGGTATGAGCCTGCAAGCATATTCGGGCCTAGAAGCCTCGCTTCGAGGCTTGGGCCTTAGTAGCACAGAGGCCGATGCAAGTCTTCGGCGCATTAGTGCTACGCTTGGCGAAGCCATTGCTGACCCGGCTAGCAAAGCTGCCGAAGCCTATCATAACATGGGCATAAGCCAAGAGCAACTGGCAGCTACGGGAGGGGATACGGAAAAGGGTTTACGTCTGCTTGCCGATGCCTACGCTCGCACGGCAGACGGGGCGAATAAAACCGCCAATATGAACGAGATTGCCGGGCGTGGTTTCGAAAAGCTCGTGCCGCTGATACAGAATGGCAGCGGCGCCATGGACGAGATGACAGCCCGGGCCAAAGCTCTCGGCACAACCTTGGACGAAAGTGGAGCAGCAAAGCTTGAGGCCGCCGGTAATGCCGTGCGGGACCTTGGCGAAACCATCCGAGGCCAGGGCATAAGCTCGATGGAGGCGTGGGGGCCGGTTATTATAGAAACGGCCAACGCCTTAGAGGGTCTAATTCGTATTGCCGGCAGTGCCCTCTCGATATTGGGCAATATCGTTAGCTTTGGTGGCACGGTTATTCAAACGGCCAATGACCTCGGCGTGTCAATGGCACATGCCCTTGGGCAAAAAGACCATCCCGAGTGGAGAGCCAAAACTTCAGGGGGAATTGGGTCGCAACAAGGTGCGGAGCAATATGGCCCGCCGGCGCCGAAGCAAGAAGTTGCGCCTCTAACGACGCCAATTTCGGCCCTGGAGCAGATGCGTGCAAACGTAGCGCAGGCGGAGGCTGCGGCAGCGGCCAAGGGCGGCAAGCCGGCGGATCAGCATATGGCCGAGACCACGGCGGCCATAAACGCAATGAAACAGACTTTGGCTACGGCACAGCTTACGGCGTCACAACGGCTTCAGATTGAAACGGAAGTGGCGCAAAAGACCGTCACGCTGGAGAATGAGAAAGCCTCGGCTGCGGCAAAGGCCGCAAGTGCCGGCACGGCTGCCGCGAAGCGTGCGGCAAAGCAAAGCTACGAGGATTTTGCTTCGAGTGAAAAGCTCAAGATCAGCGAAGCTCAGGGCGACAGCGGGGCTATAACGGCGATATATGACGAATGGGCGCAAAAGGCCGGTTCGACCTATAAGCAACAAGCCAATGTTATAATGGATATTGAACGGCAGAAAACGAAGTTTCTGCAAGAAGAGGCGAAGAAGCAGCAAGAGGCCCAGCTTAAGGCGATCAAAGAGGCCCATACGCAAGAGCAGCAGAGCCAGCAAGTCGTGAAGTTGACGGCCGAGGCCCAAGTTATGGCCGAGGGCCGGATGGGCAAGGGCCAAACGGGCCAGCAGGCAACAACGCCACAGCAGTATATTGCCGAAGCACAGGGCATCGAAAGCTCGTTCCAGACGTATAAGGCCCAGCTTCAACAGGTTGCCGACACGGCACAGCAGGGCGGCGAGGTTCAGAAGGCGGCGCAAGAGGCCATAATGGCCGAGACTATCAGCGCCAAGACGCAAGAAATCGCCCTGTATCAAAAGGCTGCCGAGGCGGCGGAGAAAGCTGCCGAGAAGATGGCAGCACCGTTTACGAAGATGTTCGACAGCATGGGCTCGCAATTTGAGAGCCTAACGGGCGAACTGCTGAACGATGTGATCTCGCCCCAAGTTGACATCATAAAGCAAGGCTTGTCGTCGATCAAGGTGAACGAGGGCAGCACCCAAATCCACCAGGCGTTTCGGAAGTTTGCTCTTGACCTCGTGGACCAAGGCGTCAAGGCTATTGAAGGTGCCGTGAGCCATAGTATTGCCACGAGCATTGACTCGTCTATCCAGGGTGGGATAGGAGAGTTGCTCGGCAAGACGATGAGCAACCTCTTTCAATCAGCAATCAGTAGTGTGGTGGGCAACACGGCCGGGCAGGCGGCCGGTAGTGTTGTGGGCAGTGTAGCCAGTAGCGCCGTGGGCGGAGCCGCCGGGCAAGCCGTAGGCAGTGCAGCCGGGCAGGCGGTAGGCGGAGCCGCCGGTGCCGCTGTAGCCGATACTGCCACTGTCACCGCCATAACGGCGTCTACGACGGCAATAACAGGCGCAATCACAGCCACGGGAGCTACCCAGGTAGCAGCAATAACGGCTATGAGCACGACCATTACGGGCGCTATTGTGTCAACTGCGTCGGTAGAGGATAGCCTTTTGGCCGCAACTGCGGTCAAGCCCGAGGCTCTTGGTTTCAGCTATGCTGGCGGCGGTATTGTGCCGTCAGCCGCAGGTGGCATGGTGGCGGGGAATGGCGCCACGCTTGCTCGGCTTCACTTCCAAGAAATGGTCCTGCCGGCACATTTATCGAACGGCATACAGACGATGATAAACAACGGCGGGGCGAAGTCGAACGCCAACCTGAACTATTCGCCCACGATCAACACTGGCGGACGCACGAGCCGAGGCGGCAGCGGGATGACCCGGGCGGAGTTTGGGCAAATGATGGCGACACATGGCGGCGCCATGATGGGCGAGGCGAGGAATATGGTTCGGAACGGTTTCCGGGCCGGCTAAAACCTAAAGGTAAAGGAACGGTTTTATGGAAATTTTCACCATTGTTGCCGAAAACGTCGCGGTCACGGCAGCGCAAGACGTCTTGGCAGCCTATGCTGCGGCGACGAAAAAGCTCCAGCTTTTGGCCGTGGAACTCAGCGCCAACGGCCAGACGACCGTGGGCAACTATCCCATGCGCTTGCGGTATCTGCCCGCCACGGTCACGAGCGGTTCCGGTGGCAGCAGCGTCACGCCGCGCAACGTCAACCCCGACGGCGCCACTGCCAGCTTCACGGCCCGGCGGAACGATACCACTCAGGCCGTCACGGGCGGCACGGCCTCGGACTATGTGGCCACGCAATTCAACCCGATCAATGGCTATTACTGGCAGCCGCCGACGCCTGTGGGCGATGAGCCGAAGGCTGATCTCAGCGGCGCCCTGATCTTGAGCCTGGACTCCGTGACCGGGACGCTGAACATCTCGGCGACAATGTGGCTGCGGGAGGTTTAAAGCAGGCATATGATATAAAGTGACTGCATTGCATATCTCTATTCCTGCAAGGCTTTAGTCCGTGGCCACAATCTTCACCGAAGGCTTTGACAGGTATGGCACGGCCGGCATGGTGACGCCAGCGGTGGCCACGGCGATAGGGTATGGAGGCTGGAGCGTTTTCACGAACACCGGCGGCGTAGCCCTGGCGGGGAGCCTAAATGGTCAAGGTGGCTCGGCTCTGACCGTCAGCGGCATAGCCCAGGGCGGGAATACGGCAACATATGCCACAAAGACCTTGCCACAGAATTACAGTCGGCTCATTGGCGGTGTGCGCATAAGCACTGATCTTGTCGGCGCCAATGGCATTGCGTTCAGTGACGGCACCACGGTTCAGTGTATGGTCTTGGTTATGCCTACGAGTGGGCGGATAGCCATATACTCCAGCCGAGGTGGGACGCAGCTTCAACTCGGCACTGCAAGCATTGCCTCCGGCGTCGAGCACTATTTGGAGTATGATATAACGTTCGGCCCGGCCAGCGGCATCGGAGCCGGAAGCTGGACCGTGTGGCTCGACGGCGTTCAGTGCCTGGCCGGAAACGGGGCGACGGAGACCAGCGGCAACAATTACGCCAATGTGGTTCAACTCAGCATCGGAACCGTGGGCGGGAACGTCAGCACGTCGGTTACGTTCGATGACGTTTACGTCTTTGACGATACGACGTCGTATAACAACTCGGCCCTGTTGTCTAACCCGTTGGTTTATACCCAGGTGGCAATATCGGACAAACAAACACAGTTCACCAACAATGGAAACATTGTTGGTAATACTGCCGGGGCGAGTGGTGCGCCGAACATTCTCGGCAATTACCTGTTACTCATGCCCATTACGCCGATCGAGGGCTGCACTCTCGGCTCCATTACATTCGTCACCACTGGCGGATCGTCAAATGCGTGTAAGGGGGTGTTGTATGCCGACAGTAGCGGCTCACCCGGCAGCCTATTGGCCACGGGGACGGAAATAAGCACTTTTCCGACGCCCGGCACGGCGACATTGCCGATGCCCAGCACAAGCCTGACGGCCAACACGCAGTATTGGATCGGGCTGATTATTGACGCGAGCTATTTCAATCCGCAGTATGCCCCGAGCGGCGGAGCCGAGCTATATAGCGCTAGTAACACGTATAGCAGCGGTCCGCCGAGCACAGCGCCCACCATGAGCCCGACGGGATATTGCATCTATATGTCTGCCACGTGTAGTGGGGCGGCCGGCAACTCGGCCAGTTTGGTGAACATACCACCACCAGGAGCGGCGAGCAGTGTGCAAGCTTCCAGTTCTGGGACCGAGGACCTATATCAGTTCCCAAATTTGCCAACGAGCATACAGAACGTATATACCGTCGCTGTCAGCGCTTATGCGCAGCTTGAAGGTTCGGGCACGACAAAGTTTGACCTCCTCGCGAAATCCGGCTCTACGACCGGGGAAGGGTCAAACACGGCCATTGCGCCAACGGCAACCTTTGCCTGGTATGATAGCAATTTTGACACCGATCCGAACACCAGCGCTGCTTGGACGCCGGGCGATGTGAACATTGCGTATTACGGCATGAAGATCAACTAAGGCCATGACTGCAAGCGTGGAAATCGGCGGCCTAGTTCGCCAGGGCTTAGCGGCCGGGGCTGGGCTGCAAGTCGGTGGTCTGGTGCGCGAAGTCCTGTGCTCGCAAACAGTGGTTTACGGCGTCGTGGTCGGCGGCTTGGTGCGCGAAGTCCTAGCGCTGTATTTGCCGCCGAGCACGGCGCCAGGGGCTGAGGATTATGCCGTCACTGTTGATGCCTCGGGTCCTATTCCCGTGCTTAACGTGCCGCCAAGCACAATGCCGATCCTGCCGGCCCCGCCTCCAGGCTTTCCCGTTAAGGTGAGCCTTGTGCTCGATACAATCGTGGGGACAACGAAATCCCTGCGCGAAATGAGGGCGCCACAGCAGATTTATCCGATATTTGACATCGAAATCTTATACGAGGAGTTGAAGGACCAGACGCAGAACGAGAGTGCCTATGCACCATTCTCGGGCTATACGCAGTATCAGCAGGTCCTGCAAGATTGGCTTTTCATGTATGGGCAAACGGGCGTTTTTGGTTTCGATTGCCCGTGGGACAACAGCCGAGAAAACCAATACTTCGGCACGGGTGATGGCGTAACTTGGGCCTTTAATGTCTATTATACCTTCGGCCAAGGGGCTCAAGCTCTGCTTTTGCCCGTGGGGATGCTGAACCAAGTAGCAGCCGTTTATATCAATGGCACAGAGGTTGATCCGAGTCGTTATTACGTCACACGGAACAAGATTGTGTTTCAGCCTACGGATGCCGAGCCACTGCCACCAGCTAGTGGCGCAACGCTCACGGCCACATTTACGTTCTATTACCTCTGTCGTTTCGTAGCCGACGAACAAGACACCGAGGAGTTTGCTAAGAACCGCTGGACGATCGGCAGCCTCAAGATGCGCGCCAGTCCGTGGTTGACGTAAGGCTTTAGCCGTGGCAACGATCCTCCTTGAAGGATTTGACGAATTCGGTCCGCCTCAGATCACGGCCGGAGCACAGGCGCAAACCAATATCATCAGCCTGATTAGCCAAGCGGGGTGGTCGTATATTGATACCGAGTCATCCTACGCTTCAATAGCGCCGGGGTTAAATGGCGCGCCGGGATATTGCATAGCTGTCAATCCCACGACGTATGTTATAAGCGGAATACAAAAGGCATTGCCGCAAAGCTATGGTCGGCTTATTGGTGGGGTTAGGGTCTGTCCCAACATCGGCCGTGACAATGGCGTTGTATTCTACGACGGAACCACGGCCCAATGTTCCATCATAATACAAAACACCACTGGCACCGTGGCGATATGCCAGGGCGCTGACGGAACCGTGTTGCAAAGCTCAAACTTTGTCATCGGCAACAACAGCGTCCATTATATTGAATGGGATATTTCGTTTAACACGAGCGAAAACTATGGGGGTTGGACCGTTTGGGTAGACGGCGCTCAGGTTCTTAGCGGCACGGGAACCACACAGCAAAGCGCCAACGCGAGCGCGGACAACATCGGCTTGGCAAGCTTTAGCAACAAGGGCGGAACGCTGGGTGTCGGCTATTGTTTGTTTGACGACCTATATGTTTTTGACAATACAACGGCCTATAACAATGCGCCTGTGCTCGCCAGTCCCGTGATTATAACTCAAGGCCCGGCCGAGGACTACCAAACCCAGTGGAACAATCAGGGTAGTCTTATCGGCAACTATTACCCGCAGCTAAATAACGAAAGTTATCTCACGATCCAAGGCAATAGGATATACGTGGTGCCGGTTACGTCGCCGGTGGTTCAGGCTCTTGTAGCCGTGGTGATAGACACTATTGCAGCCTCGACCGGGGCTAATGTGATGCCCTTGGTGTTTGCCGACAGCAGCGGCTCTCCGGGTGCGCTATTGAGCTCGGGACCCCAAGTAACAGGTGTAAGTAGCGGAACGAACAGTTTTGCGCTTAGTTCCCAAATCGAACTTGCCGTAGGGACACAGTATTGGCTCGGGTTTATGACCGATACGTCCATTTTCCTACAACAATTTGCTTCGGGGGTAAATCTGGGCTTTCGGGCCAACTACACGTATAGCGGCGGAGCGCCGAGCACCTGCCCATCGGGCACCGCAGGCCAAGCTAGTGCCGTGGTTTATGGGGCGTGCAAATACGCGTCGACGGATTTTGAAAGCCTAGCGCTAAATCCGCCCCAGGGTGATGCGTCATATACGTCCACGGGGTTGACCGGGCCAGCGGACGTGTTTTTCTTTCCGCCCCTGCCGCTCGGTGTAACTGACGTCTTCACCGTGGGCATAGCGGGCAATGCGGCCATACAATCCTCAGCCGATTTGATCTTCAGCATGTTCGCCATACCGCCGAACGGCACGTCTGGTTTTGGCACAAAGTATGACTTTGAAGCCAACACGTCCTATGCGTGGTATGATACGTTTTTCGACTCGGAACCGGGAACCAGTGGCTCATGGTCGGTGGAAGATGTAGACCGGGCCATTTACGGCATGTTGACTAATTCTTAAAATGGACAAAAGCCATGGATAATGTGAAAGTAGTTGGCCGTTATGTAGCCATATGCCGGGACAAGGATGGTAAGGAGATTTGGCGCGAGGAGTTCGACAACCTGCTGACGCAAAGCGGCAAGGGTTTGTTGCTCGACCAGGGCCTGGCCGGCAGCAGTTATACGGCGGCGGAATACCTCGGGTTGATTTCCAGCACCAGCTTTACGGCCGTAAGCGGCGGCGATACCATGTCAAGCCATAGTGGCTGGCTTGAGGCCGGAAGTGCCAATGCGCCGACTTATTCGGGCAACCGGGCAACCACGGCATGGAGCGCCTCGACGCTCAGCGGCAGTCCGAGCTATAGTGCGACGAAAAGCCTCAGCGCCGGCTTGACCTTTACGTTCACCGGCTCGGGCACGGTGCAAGGGGCCTTTATCGTCGGCGGTAGCGGCGCAAGCGCCACAGTCGGCAGCACTGCCGGCACGCTATATAGCGCTGGGACGTTTGGCGTGCCTCAACCCGTGGTTTCGACCAATACCCTAACGGTTTACTATTCCACCACCTTGACTTAGGCCCGAGTTTTGGCTGCACCTACGCTTGACGGCACCGCAACGGGGATAAAGAGCAGTAGCGGCAACGCCACAGCTACGCTCACGACGTCCAGCGGCAACGATGTTATTTGCGTTCTGACGTATGTTGAAGTCACGAGTGGCAATGCTCCGGCCGTAAGTGCCGTAACGGGCTCCGGACTAACATTTTCCAAATACACATCCGCTGGTGGCAGTGGTAGCTCTGCACCGTTGAATGGTATGGAGCTTTGGTATGCCGAGGCTACAAGTGCCCTGACATCGGAAGTCTTAACCGTTAGTTGGGCCAGTGCGTTTGATGATGCGGCGATATTGTGCTTCGGCGTCAGTGGGGCCTATATTGCCTCGCCTTGGGACAACAATGCTTCTCTGCCGAAAACTGCGTTGCACGCTCCTAGTTCGGCGTGGACACCTAGTTTCTCCGGTTTGAGCACTGCTGGGTCTACCGACTTTTTGATCTTTGCCTGCGGCAACAGTCAGTCGTGGACAAGTATTGGCACCGTGCCGAGTGGTTTTACGGCTCTCGGTTACATAAGCAACAGTGGCGGGAGCAATTTTGCTCAACTCGGGGCGGCGTATGAGCGCACAGCCTCGGCGCTGAATAATGCCACAATCTCTTGGGGCAGTTCGCAGAACAATCTCGGTTCGGGCGCGGCGATATTTGCGGCTCTTAGCGCCACGGCCCCAACGGTTCAATACGTTGACACAAATCAACCGCCTATAAAAGCGCGAAATATGCGGCAACTGCCTCCGCAGGGGTGGATGTTGCCGAGACCAAAGGCCCGCTTTGCACCCATAGTTCCGCCCGCTATTGCCTTGGCCGACAGCGCTGCAAGTTCCGACTCGTTTACGGCAGCAAACTTACAAAATCAAAGCGAC
>Ga0116231_10004144_pt1 | contig 29550 bp, 25 predicted proteins | sample S1TSphgellanicum_2_FD_89695 | JGI IMG/M metagenome (GOLD analysis project Ga0116231, IMG submission 89695) | Host-associated microbial communities from peat moss isolated from Minnesota, USA - S1T2_Fd - Sphagnum magellanicum MG | ecosystem: Host-associated > Plants > Peat moss > Unclassified...
AAGATGACTGCAAACTTCAAGCCTCCAACTCCCTATGGTTAATAGCTCAGGGCCAAAAACTCAGAGACTGTATAAGATAGCAGAGATCCACTGAAACCTAAATGGAGAAAGAATGAATTCATGTCCAGAATACAGAAAGCCAGTGGAGGAATGTAAATATAGAATCTTGTTCAAGAGGGTGAGGAGAAAGAGGAGTACAGATAAATTGTCACCTCATAAAACCTCTAGCCTCCACTAAGTCACTTGAATGAGTCAGGGATATTTCTGTCAAAGAGATAGCGGAAGCTCCAGTCATATGGCAGCATAGTCATGTGGTGCCTCAATCGCTTTCCTGATTTCTTCAAACACTGCCTGAGAGTTTCTTTTTTCTGTTGTAGTAGCTGTGTGGATATCCACTCCATCAACGACTGCGCGTCATATGAGAAATCCCGTGCATACAAACCTTGAAGACGACAAACCTTGGAGACAGTTGATTTGGGATCCTTAATCCCTGCATGGGGTGCTTCACAAAAAAAGCAATAGAAGAAGAGGAAGAAGAAGAAGAATCGTCTTCTTCTTCTTCTTGTACAAGAAAACCCATCATCTGTCTATGATCCTCATGGCAGAATTCACAACACCTGTCTGCGTGTGATCCTCCTGGCAGAATTCTGACCTTGATGTGCTCCACGAAGGAGCTTCATCAACTACAGTTTGAATGCTGGAGTACCCATTTGCAGCAACAAGAGACACAGTAACAGAAGGCTGAAATTGGAGCTTGTCGTGCAACCAGCTGGAGGTTCCTTTAGCAATCCTGTCGGGGAAGAGATGGGTGTAGGACTGCGAGGTGGTGGCAAGCTCAGCAAGCTCCGCAACCTGCTCTTGTCTGGTTTTAGGCAGCTATCATAGATTTTAAGTCCTAGGCCTAATACGTTTTTCATATCCTAGGCCTCACCGTCTTAGGATGGGAAAACGCATCAAGGCCTAGGCTTTGAAATCGTTCTGTCTTAGGCCCTCAAACCTTTATGGTCCTAGGCTCTTAAAGACACTTTGTCCTAAGAAACTGAGTCTTAAGGTGTGGAGGCCAGGGTCCCAAGGACTAGGTCCTGGCCTTTTGACAGGACAAAATAATTTATTTGTGTTGGGGTTGAACCCTAGGACGCATGAGCTACTCTAGGACAAAGAAGACCGATATGGCTCTTTTTGTATTCCGTACTTAATAAAGGTCTTAATAGACGTACAAACAGCAACTGAGCTGGATGAAGGACCCCCTGGCTGGGGGGTTAAAAAAGTGACAGAGAACAACAACTGAGTTAACCACACTGGTTGGTTAGCTAGTGAACTTGAACGCAACGGAAAAGTGTTTTCATTATCCACCCAGCATCCATCCATCCGTCCTTCGTGGGGCGCTGGTGGATGAAGGTTCAATCTGGCCCTCGTTCTCAATCGGAAACCCTAAACGTATTGGCTTGGAAGCTAACGTCTGGACACAACAGGGCAAAGGAGAAGAAGGGACTTCTCGCGTCTCTCGTGGTTTGCTTGCGGCACAAAATCACGAGAGTAGAAGCCGAGCAGGGATGGCGTCGGACAGATTCAGTGGCGGTAGCAAGCCGCGTGTTGCCACGGGATCTTTCTTCGCGTCCAGGGATGCGTATCGCAAGCATCCCCTCATCAGCAATAACCTGAGACGCGCCACTCCAGGGCTGGGCATCGCGCTGGCTGCGTTCGGCGTCTACTTGTTTGTGGAGGGTATGACATCCAAGTTGGCTAGCTCTCCGGCCAAGAAGGAATCTCATCACTGAACAGGTGCTTCTCTTTTTTTTCTCTCTTCCATGATAAAGAGTTTCGAGGATTTGGAGCAAAAACATTTTTGAGCTCTCTTTTTATGCTTTGAATGTCGGTAGGTTGGTGGATGATGATATGTCGTAGCAGGGTTTGAATCCTTGTTCATCTCCTTCGAGCCATTTTCTTCCTGATTTCGGTCATTTTCATCTACCCTAGTCTTATTCTTCTACCCGTTTGACTCGCATATGAAGCACCCTCCCCCCCTCCCCATAAAGGTGACTGGAACTGGATACATCTCTCTTATGTAGAATTTTTCTAGATATAGATCCAACACCTTCTGACCTTCCCTACATTCTACATGTCCCAGAATCACAACAGTCCAAGATGACGTTGCCATCCTCTTGAACACTCTCTGCACATCCTTCATGCCCCCCTACATTTTCCATGCTTGGGAAGATTGTAGGCTGCCTGAACTGTAGGGTAAGACCTAAACTCTTATGTACAAGTCGTCTGACCCTGCAGCAGGCTGTGACTCTTATTCTGGATCATTTGCTCTTGGATTTGTCTTTGCCTGAGTAGTGGTGATTGTGCTACAATTTTTGCAGTGGATTAGTAAGCTTCAAGGATTCTGAAGCAATGGGAGGAGGAAGGAAGCTGAGTTTTGGTGGACAACCCACCATTTGGTTCCTTAATTTCATTAGAAGCTGAGGCAAAACACAGAGCTTTCTAGTGGATCTGGAACTGGAAGCAGGAACTCAGTTTGTGTGTAATACAGGAAGTGACAATGTGTACTATTGTGGGCAAGCGGTTGATGGTTAAGATAGGATGTGACTGACACACTGAATTGGACATGTTTTCACATGATTGTGATATAAATCCACAAAGTCATCTCTTACTAGCAAGTCATATTGTTAAACATGATTTATTTATTGTGTGAATATCTGAATATGTATAGAGAAAAGCCCTATTTTAATGAAGAGAGAAGCTACTCTGAAGTATATAGATTGATGACTAACAATAGCATAGGTCCTAGCAGTCTTCAGACCAACAGAAAATACTGTAGTGCTATCTTAACCTTATGGGTTGACTCACTGAATACCTGAGGATTGATCTTGCACAACAGCTTCAATTTCAGATGAACCTCAACAGCATGATGCCAGATTCTTCACCATAAAACTAGCACCTTCATTATTGTTCATGTAGTATGTGTGCACCACTTGCCAGGCAAGACACATTACTGATCCACTACCTACCCACAACACATGGAAACAGCTCCACCAAACTTTCATTTTGCAAATGGAAAGAGCAGGTCATACTGATACTATAATGAGGGATTCGCTTGTATTCACCAGTGTTACTGCTTTCACTAGGTCTCAGCAAATTTGTCATGATCCTTAATGTTCATAACCATCATTTGAGATCTTGCATCTTTTTGCTGATTCCAGTGGCCACGGTAGCATCCGAGCTAGTATAGGGTAGATGGGTTTAAGGTGCACTAGATGTCTTGTCATGCCAAAATAGATTTTGTTTTGGAATTTGACTTGAATGGAACGAAAAGGTGTACATCTTTTCGGATTTGTGTTTTTTGGAGTTGTATATATTTTTTTTGAACACCATACTCACGGTTGATGGAAGTGATAAGCATATTTTCAATACATTGTGCAATGATTTCCATTCCCTTTTTCTTTAATTGAATTTCATTGGATTTCAATTCAATTCAATTGAGTTTGAATCGAATTGAATTTCATTTAAATTTGAATTTGATTCAATGCTTTGAAATTCAATTTCAATACTTGAATGTAGTTCACTTGAATCTGTACTCAATTGAATTTGAATTCAATTCAATGGAATTAGAATTTCATGCAATGTATTTGAATTCAATTCACGTTACACGCATTGTCATTCAATATTTTCATTCAAATGGAACTTAATTTTCACAAAACAACTCTTTTTTTCATCATTTCATTGTCATTGGTAATGTGCAACAATGTGGAGCCCAAGTGGTATAACATGCATTTAGTTTGAAACAATATAATTCAGTACCTTTAAGGCTTTGCATTTGCTAGATACCCTTGTGCAAATCTGATTACTAGCCACGTGCCACTTTCAAATAGCCCCCAAATCTACCTTAGTCTTTCCTTCACCCAAAACCCTAAATTTTCAATTGTGCATCCCAATACACCCAAGCCAAATCAAGGGTACAAGTTAAGTTTAATGAAGAAGGTGTAACAAAGGCAAAAACCTTAAACATGGGTTTGACAAATTTTTAAAGGTTCCATCATCTCCAAGGGTTAAGGTTTTAAAATCAACCTCACTCCATGGCCACTCCATTGCTCCAAGACTTGGGACCAAAACAAAAACAAAAATGACAACACAAGCTCAATTTAACTTAGAAAACTATCTAACCAAAAATAAATTTGACAAATGCGAAACAAACAAAAAAATTACCTAAAGCCGATCATTAACTTCTTCAATTTGCAAAAGCCAAACCTTATGAATGAGGTTTTCATTTCCTTCCATCAACGCCTCTTCAATGTCCATGAATTGCACCATGGATGCCAAGCTTTGAACATGAACATCATTTGGCTAATTCTTGTAGATGCTTATAGGCATGTCAAGATTCTCAATGCCCAACCAAAAACATTTGAAATTTGTGCAAATATTTGCAACGTCGAAAACTTTTTCTACCTCAATTTAAGAACCAACAATCCCCAATATTTGTTCGGCAATAAACCCAACATAAGGAAACTATACTTCATGCACTTTCCACCATGTTAGTGGATTCTTGCACTCATTTTCTTTCATTTTTTTAAAACTAGAAATGGTTTGGTTGTTCCTTGATAACTGATGAGGCCATCTCCTTACCGGTTTCAATAAGATCATATAGGTTTCTACTTTCAATGTTTTAGAATGTAGAACAACTAGGAGTTCTAGCACTTGCATCACTTAGATTCAAGAATGGTACTCACAAACAAGGAGGGGAAGTAATACCTAACAATCGTATTCATTTACAATCTATAGTGTTTACTCCTTGCCAACATACAAAATAACCAATTTGAACCCCTTGTAGCTGGGGTTTAACATCATAGCCAACCTGTTGTGAACTTTTGTCGATTGAACATAAACCATAAATGAAATGAAAGGGTTTAAAACATACACCACTTATCTTGGCATGTTCTTTTGAAAAATATGGAACTCCCATCAAAATCTTGAGTGTCATTAAAGTTAGGCCCCAACAAATCTTATCAGAGTTGACATACAAAAGCTACAATGGTAGCAAGTGCATTTGATAACAACCAATAACTTTGACTTTGGTTCAAAACACATTGTTGAACCACATGCCCAAGGGTATTGAAAATAATTTGACTACTACCCATGCCTACGGACTTAGCACACGTTGTTGGAATGTCGAGGACATTTGTTTCCATAGTAAAGGGTGATGACATGTTTGAATTTAAGAATTTTTTAAAATAGGACGATTCTTGAAACAAACCGAATTCTCACCAAAGCCTTCAATTTCCATGGAAACAACCCCACATCTAGGCGTGCCTTATGTGATTCATGTCATCTCTTACCACTTTTCTTTGTCCAAGTTATGGTTTTTTGCAATATAGATTGTGCTAACTTAATTGAAATCGAGGTCGAACTAGCACATACCTTAGTATCATCCATGGCACATTGCACACTTGCCCTAGTAAATCCTTACAAAAAGAATTAACATCCCCAAAATCTCACAAGACATAATTAAAGTGAAAGTGAAAGTCATGATGGAAAGATTATTTGCCTTATCTTTGACATATACAAGAACATGAACATTGAGCCTGTGTTTTACAAGCAAGTCATTCATTTGCAAAGCCAAAACAGCTTTTGTGGTCTTTACAATCTTAAAAAATCCCATGGTTACATGACAAAGTTCCCACTTGTTATTCAAAAAATGTACAATTAGAATAAAAGTATTAACACCTCCTTTTAACATCCAAAGATCAAAACTCATGGTGCACGTGTTACATGAAGCAAATGAAATAGATACAAAATTCTCTTTGGTCTTTTTTGCCACCTTAAGCAATAGACCCTTTCTTGAAACCCGCTTCGATGGAAAATTGAGGTGAAGATTTTGCTTCAAAACTAATTTCCTAAAAAATGGTGCCTCCACAAATGACAACAGCACAACTACCAAAAGCAACAATGAGAAGACAACTCCCAAAAACAACAATGAAAATACAATCACTAAAACAAACAACAATGAAAACAACAACCACCTAGATGAATAATTTGAGAAGATGACCACCAAAAGAACAATAAAAAAATTACTACCAAGACGAGTAGCAACAAGAAAACAACTACCAAGATGAACAATAATGAGAACATGATTGTTAAGACAAGTAGTAATAAAAAATTAATCACCAAGACAAGCAACAAGAAGATAGATTGCCAAAACGAATAATAACGAAAAGATGATCACCAAGACAGGGGAATACTCACCAAAAACAAAAAGACGACCACCAAGGCACACAACCAACAATCAAAAAATGACCACCAAGAAGTGCACCCCAAGAAAATGACCATTGCAATGAAACATGTGGCACCCCACAAAACCAAAAAGAAAATCAACTTAGAAGATGACCTCCAAGACAAATAACAATGAGGAGATAACCACCAAGAGGAAGAGCTAGTTAAACAACTTACCAAGTGTGAGTTTTCAATTTGGTGAAAGAAATAAAGCTCGAGGACTTGTGAAATTGAAAAACAAAAGATACAATTTAAAGAGAAACTAAGGAGAAAACTTAAAGAGAGGATAAGGAGAATGAGGAGTAAAAAGCAAAAAAAACTTTCGTTCCTACTCCCATGCCCTAAAACATCGAACCCCCCAAACTTTAAAATCATGTAAACGAAACAAATATTTTTTCAAAAGTCTAGTTTGGTTTCAATTCCCAATCCACTTAAAAATTAGACCGCCAATTTCAATTCCAAAAAATCACAATCTAGAATTGGGGGTTTAATTCCACCCCAATTCTAAAACCAAGCCTTTAAATCAATTATGATTTATGACCACTTCTTGAGGTCAAAATTGATTATGGTTAAGTTTTAGGTACTTGGAATCAGAACCACCAATTCCTAACCAGCAATCTCAGTACCTGACCAACATTTGATTCTATGGTGCCACAAATTCAACAAATGGCTTCAAAAGTCATCATTTTAATAAAAGGTTAGAACTTTGTTTATTATCACTTGAAAATGTGATATCTTTTAATACATATTTGTGTTTATACGTTAGTGTTTTTATACCAACTTTAATCACATTTCCAATCAAAATAAACATTAAACAAAAATGGTTTAAGTCAAAACAAACTAGTTTTTTTTTATACAAACTTGATTATGTTTGTTTTGATTAAATGTTTATTAATGTGTTAGTTTTGATTGAAATGTTTAATGATTTGTAGGTGTCCATGTTGATAAAGGTGATTAAATGCCCATTCCCAAACCATTCCTTGACTAACATGCTTATCAAATGGCATGTCTTTTGTGATGGCCTTGATTAACATCTTAGCATATATATGGGTGCCACGTGGCACATCTATTGCAACTAACTTGATTAATTTTGATTATACATGGCATGCCAAACATATATCAATTAATTAACTTTTTTTTATAATGATCTAGCAAGATATTGGCTTAGTTTGCAACCAAAACCCTACACTATTTCACTACATAAATATGCCTAGATTGCACATGTATGTTATTAACTTTGAAAGTACATCCACATCCACACCAAATTCATGAATCATTGCAATTGATAAACACCCAATCCAACTTTTGAAAATGCAAAGATACACATGTTCATAATTGCAACCCAAGTTTTTTAGATTAACATGAAATCTGAAAGTGTACAAATCAAAATATGATGATATAATTAAATACTATAGGTTGCACATTAAATTTTACGTACACATATGAATTGGCTTGTTTCTAAAACCAAACCAAGACCGCATTATAGTATCCCCAATTGCATTTTCTATAGTGCAAAATGACATTCATTATTACAACCTTAGCCTTAGGCTCACAACTAAGTTAAACCATGACAAGAAAAATAGGCCATGAAAATGTCAAACACATTTCCATGAGTATGTGAAAGTGAATTCCAACATTCCCAAGTGAATGTCCCAATTTTTTTTGAAACAAGGTACATTCCAAAAACAAATTCCAAGTGCGACATGATGTTGGAAAGTTCTCTTCAAAGGTTATATATAACATTTCCTTTGGGATCTTTCAAATCAAAGTTTATATGTGGGAGTCATGAACCTACAAAATATGTTAGCTCATAACTTGATAGTTTTATGAAATTTTTAGATTTCCATTTAAAATTCTTAGGGATTTATGTCATTTCAATGTAGTCCTTGTCATTGTCTACATAATATATTATAAGGATGAAAATGATGAATTTTTTCAAATTTGGGCCATGCTAAATCATGTGAATGTGTGTTTCTTGATTTCATATGTGAATCATTGATTACCAAAAGTGTAACTAAATTAATGTTGAGGTTGTTGAAACAAGCTATCAAGCTTCCAAAGCATAGTTAATGCATCAAAAAATCTCTTTATTCCTTTTTTTGCACCCAATCTTCTACTTGAATTTTAGAATTATTCTATTGAACCTCAAATTCATATATGCCTCATTTGAACTAATGCCTCCTATGTCTCATATATTTTTTTATGAAGCTGCAAAAGATGAATTTGATGTTATCAAAAAGATAACATCCTATGAACACACCACCATGTAAATGATGGTCTAGCTAAATTTTCTTTTTTTAAAATGCATATAAGTTTTCATTTTTTAAAACTCTAGTTGGAATTGTCAAACCTTGTTAATTTCAATGAAATTTAAGTTCACCTCCTTTAAGGCTTCAATTATTGCCATTGATTCTATCATTTGTGTGTTTATTTGGACAAGAATTGGTTTAATGTTTGTAGAAATCAAAGTTTGTTCCATTTCTTCTAAAACAATTCCACCAAAGTATGGGTGCTGACATGGGTTCATGTAACAAAACATATTTTCATGCAAAAGGTCTATCTTTATGTAAAAACTTCAAATGTTCATATTCCAATGCATTCTAAACAATAGGGTCAAGGCAAAAGATATAATGTCTACATTTTCTTGTAATTTTGGAAAAATGATACCCAAGTTTGGCCTTCACAAAAGATGAAAAATGTGAACAACTAAATGGATAGATTGATGGAACCATTTCCATTGTGTGATCGTCTATGCCCAATTTGTGATAATTGATGTGAAAACAATCTATTGGCACTAATAATCATTTATCCCATTTTCAACCTATATTTATAAATAAGTCCTATTGTGGAACCTTTTTTTATTACTGAGGGGTGCAAAATAATATAAAGAGGCTACAAATCTTTCATTACATTCTTAGCATCAACCCAAAACCAGTGAACCAAAAGGAAATTCTTAAACTTTGTTACCTTCAAAATCTTTCCAAGTTCACCAAGCATTTGTACTCCAAAATAATATCTAATCCAAAGAGGGAAAATTGTTAGAATTTTTTCCAAAACTAAAAACAAGTATAAGTATCTAGTTTTTAAGAACTTTAAAATTTCAAAATCCTTAAATGATTGGTAAACAATAAATACAAAGTACCCAGTTAAAATTCAAGGACTCTCCCACCCCTCAATTAGTCAAATTTCAAGAGCCATTATCAAAGGAACATTAAAAGACCCCACAATATCATGACCTTTCAAATTTCCCAAATGTTCTTTGATTTTGGATGTTCCACTTGTATGTTCTTTTTCACAAAAATTGCATTTCAATTGTTTGGTGTTCACACAATGGCAGATACCTAGTTACATTCCTAACAATGTTGAAGTTATTATAACCCATGCCTAACACATGCCTAACAATGTAAAAGTTATTACAATTTTGGAATTATGAAAATTAGACTTGAATTTTTTGGAAACCTTGAAATTTGGATAGAAATGAAACACCCAAAACGTTTGAAATTCCAAATCAAATCTAGGGTTACACATATTTTACAATTTACCTAAGAATGTTCCAAATTTACAAAATTAAATGTGAGGGGATCAAGTTTCATATGATCTCATGAAATATTATGTAATGGATTTTAGTTATAAAATTTAAAACTAACATAACAAAATAATATGAAATATTCTTGCATGAATTTTAAAAAAAACAACCAAATCACACTTGACAATAACATTTATAAATAAAAAAATCGCAAAATGTGGGTCCAAATGAATTTTATTTTTTATTGACACATATTAACTACATTTTGAAAATTATAATGAGGTTGAATAAAATGAAAGCTTTAAAACAAAGTAGTTTAAATTTGAAAATGTTTGGTGGTCATTAAAGGATATCATTTGATGTGTATAAATTTTATCATGACTTTAGCCTTAAACTTGCAAATAATGTTAAGGGATGACAAATGAAACAAGTTAGGAGAGTGTTTCGAAACTTGAACACATTTTCACATGTGTGCAAAAATGAAACAGAACATTTTCAAGTGAATTCCCATTTTAGAAGTTAGAGTTTCATGGTGTCTTTATTTTTGGAACAAGTTATAAGGGACCAAAAGGTTGGTTTGACTTTTGATTATTAAAACATTTGATAGAAAGGTCAAATTGCTTTCACTTAATGTGTGTGATATAACATTGGAAAGGTTTTTTCAAAAGCTACAACTTTTCCTTCGAGAATTTTTTTGTGATTTAATTTATGCACCATGTTGGTTTCAATTTGCATAGATTGCATTCTTTCTTAGTTTATGTACATTAACTTCACTTTGAATTCAAGCTTGTGACTTTGTTTTAATCCCTTCCCAGAACATTTTTCCTTATGTGAAATTATGGAACACACCTTAGATTTACATTTTGTTACAAAATTTTAAAAATCTATAAACTCTAAATACCCCAATACCTTTTGACAAATCTAGCAATGTGTTGAATCATGATTCATTCATGACAAAAACATTCCCAAATTATAGCTAAATACAAGTACCTAGATTTAATGGTAGATATTAGATATTTCCCATGTACATTATGTAATTAAGGAATATGGGGAGTCGACCTAGGATTTCACCATAGGTTTACTAAGTTTTTTTTTTTTATTTAAAAATGTGACAAAGTTGACCAATGATCCTTTGATCATGCTAGTGTGGCGGACATTGGAGTTGATAGTTTGTGATTGGAAATAAGAGTGAATGATTTGTTGCATGTTGAAGTTTTGTGAAAAGACAAAAAAAATAAAAAATTATCTCTAGTTGGAGACCAAAAAAAATTTGCTTGCATAAACTAGTGGTAGTGTGGCACCACCAAACTTCAATTTTTTTTTTGAAAGGGAGATGGATTTTTTATCAATTTAGATATGAAATTTTTTGAAACATTTGCTTCTCAATTAAAAAAAAATTGTATTGCAATTTTTTTGCAACTATGGTTTCAATTGCATACCTTTCTACAATTTCATGCACACACCATGAAATCTCGACCTAGTACTGCAATTCTTTATTTTTGTTTGCGCTACACCTTGTTCATCTACAATGCCTTAATAAAACAATCACCACCGTCACAATAAAGTTTGTCATCATGCATAATTGCTTGTCATTATATTCAGCAACCCTAGCAAATACCGTAGTATCTTTTCAGGTTTGGCACCTCAGTGCCGATTAATTAATTTAATTTTCAATTCTTAATTCGACAGTTAAAATTTGACCATTCTGTATTAAATTTTTTATAAACAAAGTGCTCATAGGAAAATAGTTTAGTGCTATTGTGCTGACTTGGTCAGTAAGTTGATACTATACACCATTTGGAGAGGAGGAGATTCAGGGATCAAACCTAGCTGACTACATGAATTTTTTATAAATTTTCGTCATAACTAACTATTAATATCCAAAAAAATCGACAATCTAAAAATAATTTAATTTATGCCGAACCTGAAAAGGTACTACGGTACTTACACTGTCACATCATTTGTTTAAATGTTGTGAAATTCAAAAGTACAAAACAAAAAGCAATGATAGTCCATTTCAATCATGTTCCATTTTCATTCATCCATCTTTGATATCCAAAATTCTTTCATTCCTCATTCTTTTACCTGTCATCCATCCATCCATCATTCACCCCCTACTTTTAAATCATTGTTATTTGTTGCTCTTTAGTTAAAATTCACAATCATTTGTCTTCACCTATTCATCTTATTTCATCCAATGTTGTTCATTCATCCATGCTTTCAGTTCAATTATCATTCAATTGTCCTTCCATCTCCCATTCAACAAGTATTCATCCATTGAAAAATCAATCCATCAACACTCACATGCTTCCTGCTTAAGGTCACTTGCTCACATCCAAAGTCTCTTGAAATCAATTGTCAATAGTTTTCAGTTTTTTTCTAAATGAAATGCTTTGTCTTATAGAGAGGACAAGCAATGGCCAAATGGACAATTAATGTGATGTTAATGTAATATGATTGTAATGGAGTTATGAGTGGATTTCGATTCCTGGTTGCCATTCTAATGCACTAAAATCAAGAAAATTAATCAAACCAAGCAACAAGCAAAACAACAGAATGTGTGAATCATGAATCAAAAGCTTTAAGGGAGATGCAATAGAGTTACCCATAAAGTAACCCCAAACTAGGGCTATTGGGCCCCAATTTCACCAAAACTGAGAACAAAATCAAAAGTCAGGATGAAAACTGAATAGAGGAGAGAAAAACAGAGACCAAACTTTTTTTCTCACCTAAATTGGTCCTCACAGGAGTTTCACCCCCAGTTTTGGATTTGCCTTATCTGTGCCTTCACTTCTGCTCATATTCTTCAGTTACTCAAGTCTTGTCAGAATACAATCCTGCAAATTTTGTAACCTGATACCCAGTTTCATTAGAAGCTACCCAATTTTGCTCACTTTCTGGCTACAGTCAAATTGGGGATGAAACAGGGACTAGAGGGTCAAACTAGGGCCCACATAGAGGGAGAGTTTAAGGATACATCTAATATTAATAGAACCTAAACTTGTCCAAAGTTTTGAAAATGGCAAAGAAACTCTAAAATTCTAGAATGTTATTTATCTTCAAGCTCCAAGAGGTCAAAATACATCTCCCCAGAATTTGCTTCAAAAGAGCAACCGTGAAGAAGAAAACACAAAAGATCGGGATTGCTGGGACCACAACATCATCATCATTAAACCCCACTAAAATTACAAGGAAGATCAGGCAAATACTTGTTCTGAATGGGTCCTCAAAGTGACACACAAGCTTGCAATCATTCAAGTAGTACTGTAACAGCAAACACACTACATCTCATGTGTGCAAGGTCACAGAATTGTGTCCCAAAAACAGCAGTGCCAGACACTAGTGAAGGCCTAAGGATCTGTCATATAATAGATTGAGGTGATCTAGTGCCCATGGGATACAATTTATATGCATAAGCAACAGTGCAAGAAATATTAAGGAAGGGGAAGTTTAGAGAAAAATCGTGAAGAGGTCATACCTCCAAGAGCTTGTATGTGCCCTCATCCCAAGTACCTCAACAACAGGAGTGTATGTCCCGAATGAGGCCAACCTGGCAACTCATGGTGACCACTGTCACAAGGCCTTCTACAATATTTACATTATGGAGACACCTAGCATCTTTAGTATTGCTGCTGCTTTCTGAAGACCTGCAAGGAATTTCAATTTTGGTCTGTTAGTTTGGAAGGTATCAACCATTAAAAGTTCAATTGGACATTACATAGTACCAGAGTGATAGAATCACATGTTGCACTCTCAATCTGCATGATGGTGCATATGTTGAACAATCCACTCACAGGTCACACAGCTGCTGCATATTGTGAAGTTTCCTTGGGTTGGGTGGACCATTGAAGAATTGGCCACCCACGCTTTGTAGCAATTGCCTTCAGTCGTGAGTCTGGGTTCACCGCATGTGGCTGTCCAGCCTGATAGCACACACCAAAGCAAAATGTGGGTTCCTCCATTGGACAGTCTTTCTTGGGACTGACCTTACAAGACTTGAGAGTTAGTGAATTTCTAAATGCAGGTGGTGTCATTCTCTGCATAATGTGTTCAATAGTAATGTAACTTACTATTTCCAGCATGGGAAGGTCTGCAATACTGTCACCAAAAGCCAAACTGTCTGCTAGTGACACCCCATGCACCCTGGCATACTCTTGCATGCGGTCAGCTTTCTCTGTATTGCTTGCAGCCATCCCCTTGAGCTTTCCTGTGAATCTGTCACACAAATACATTTGTCATGTTCATGATAGCAGCATTGAAGAGTAAGAGAACAGTGAAGGCACCTATTTGTGAGTGAGGGACCATTTTGTCTTTCACCCATGTTAGTCTTTGTGGAAGGAAGATTCTTTTATAAATAGTACAACGCACACCAAACTCTAAGTTTCACATGGATATGTGTGTGCATACCTGCCCTCTTTTTCGACCAGCTCAGCAGCATAAACAAAATCTGCGAGAAATAAATCCAACATATAAAAAAGCAGAGGGTGGTTGAGCAGCATGAAACGCATAGCCTAAACACTGGGATTCTTCAAAACTCATGAGATGAACTCATCAGCTTCACACCTGCACCAAGATCAAGGGCCAAGGGAGCAATTTGGAAGTCAAGAGCCCCTGTCACAAACACAATCTTGTAGCCTCTCTCCTTCAACTGTTGAATGAGCTCCACAGCACCATTGAAAATTCTGTTTCCCATCAACAGGCTCTATTCAGACTGCCAGACCCATTCAGTATAGAATCCCACAACATTCTCTTATCTCTTGAAATATGACCAGACACAGGAAAGTTGTTTTGATTCCGTCACATGCTCACAGTCTGAATCTTGCTGTTGTGACAGAGATGTGTTAACATGAAGGACATCCACATCCTTTCAGAACAAGACATAACTTTTTTATCACAGATTTGGCAACTTTGCAAAGCAGTGCACATTATATGAAACACTTTGAGGTTGTCTGTAATTAAGAATCTGCTTTCAAGATCTTGCCTAGGCTTGTAATACTTCTTGTAGATCAGAGCTGCCATGGCATCTTTGAGGCTTGTAGATCGTCCATTATAGCTTCGGTAGAAAACTCGATTGAAAAGAGCTCGATCAATACGGTCAATTAACAAGTAGAAGATCCCCTTCAATGCAAACCAGGGTACCCAGAATAACTTCAAGAATAATGGCAGTTCAGACATGCGAACAGCAAAGTAAGCCAGCACCACATTTGTCCGGGTGATAGTCCCATCAACATCAAAGAAGGCTGCCTTCAGTGGCCCATCAATCATGCTCTTCTCTCTCAGGGAGGTTTCAGTCTGCAACTCCACATGCTTATCATCTAGAGCCCTGGCAGTGGACTTGGTTTCTTTTGAAGTGACTTTCTGTTGTTGCTGTAAATGAGAGGAGACCAAGCAAAGAGGAAAGTTGGGAGATGCACAAGCTCTGGATGGGACTCTGACCACCATGGAACAAGCAGTGTGACGAACCACCCTTCTGCAGTTCTTTCTGTGACGCAAAAAACTGGACTCCAATTTCTTAGTGCCTTCCAGATGTGCAACTGCAGAAGTGTGTCCTGGAAAACCTAATCCAAGCCCAAAAAAGTTATAAGAGGGTGTACCTATATGATGTGGTTTAAAATACTGGGGAATCATAGTCTTTTGGACTCAATCTGACATGCAGAAGGAAACTGCTGGAATTGCTTTCTGAACAGATATTAAATAGAAAACAGAAAACGTAAAGAATCCAAAAGAATTCTTCCAGGAACTCAGCAGTTCACCAAATTACTGTTTGAGCTTCACTTAGAAGGAGAGATAAAATTGGAGAGGTGGTCACAAATCTTGTAGTAAATTTTGTATCTCGCAAAAGCTGCTGTAGCAGGGAGAGAAAGTCGGGATAATCTCTAAAGGTATGTAAGTAGCCTTGTCACTCTGCAGTTTAGACTTACAGGAAGGCCAGCTCTTTAATGGTTACTTCACTGAGAGGGGCAATGTTGTCACCATTCTCCATGGCTTCACGACCTTATGCACTACCGAGGAACATCGTCTTTTCACAAATGTTTTGATCTGAATTACACTCGAAAGGCGATTGAAATTCTACTCTTAGCATTGAAAGATTACGAGCTTGCTGCACTGTTTTTTGACAATGCGCGTGACATTACTGTGCTTCTTTCTCGCACTTCACGCAAGTTCAATCAAGAGAATGTTTCGAGCTGTCCAGAATCGAGAAAAGCATTTTGTGTAGCTACTGAGAATGCTACACAAAATCCAACAGGCATACACATAAACATGAAGATGGTCCACGAACAAAATTGCAAATACCTGCGTTCTTGTGCCCGGACGACAGCTTAGCACTCCCATTGATGGCACTTCCTAGCTCCCATGAATGCAATGAAGCAAACGACGCCATAATAGACGGCATCGTCATCCCCTTCTCCAGAGGCGAGGAGGAGGTGGAGGAGAACCGTATCGAAGCACGGTAAAACCAAATCCCATGGTGCTGGTGCGCCGGTATCGCAAACGACATCGGAAAAAGAGAAACACTGAACCTTCGGCTTGGTGCCGTGAATTGAAATCCGACGTTGAAACTCTCGTTTCTATCTCTCTGTCTCTGTGTTTATCTGTGTCTGTTTCTGTCCGCCTCTGGTTCTCTGTGTGTCTGTGTGTCTGTGTCTCTGTGTTGTTATTCCCAAACTGAAAAGAGCCACACACAGCTTCTATGTCGAGAAGGAGAACATCAAAAAATGCAGTAAACGCGAGAACCAATACCGAACCAAAAGCAACCCCCCCCCCCAAAAAAAAACCCCAAGTTCTATCCCTTCCTACACGACTTATACAAAAATCAAACAGACACTTCCTCGTCTGCCTACTTCAGCAAAACAAGAAGAAGAAAGAAAACAACCCCGCAAAAACTGCTGCTGCTGCTGCTGCAGAACACCATTACATTTCAACAACACTCGCTTTCTCTCGCTCCCTCTCTCCCTCAGTTCCTCCGTCCCTCCCATTGTTTTTTATTGTCAATTTTGTGATGTAGCCAAAAGTGAGGATCGTCCATAGAAAGATTTAGCCACATTTGGTTACAAGCTAAATACGAAAATTACAAAATTACAAAACATCTTTCTATATTATTGGCTTCCTCCTTGTATAGAAATCTGGCAATTTTTTATTTTAAAAAAATTGGTCGAATTCTGGCTACAGAAAATCTCAAAAAGTACTCCATTTTAGCACTTTTAATTCTTAATTTCACTTCTTGGCACTCCCCAATCTCGAACTTTTTCTTTCTCTCTCTCTCTCCTGTGTGAGTCTGTCTGTCGCCTTATATCTCCAGTATTTTTGTTTCCTGGCGAAATTTTGCTATTTTTTGACAAAGAAATTGGGAATTTTTTTAGGAATTTTTTTCTCACTGTAAATTAGACTATTTTGGCTATTTTGGTTTAATTTCGCCAAAATATCGATATCAAAAAAATGGGAAAGAAATCACTGCATATCTCTGGTTTTTTTTTCCTCCTCTTTGGCTTTTGTTTTTGTTTTTGGGTTTATGTAGGGAAGAGAGTTTTTTTTTTTCTTTTCCTTTTACAAATTTCAAATTTTTGATGTAGCCAAACTGCTGGTGATCCTCAACAAGAAGATTTTATCCAAATTTGGCTATAGACCAACTATGACAGTTTTTAAAAAAAATAAACAATCCTTTTTTATATTTTGGCGAACTGCTGGAAACCTGTTTTCAAAAAAAAAAAAACTGGCGAAAAAATAAAGGGCAAATTTTTTTTCCAAAGAAAAGAATCCTTTGGTATATGTGGAAATCAATCCTATTTCTTTCTTTCAGGTAAGGGAAAAAAAAAGCCGAACAACAACCCGCCGTAGGAAATGCAATAAGGGCGTGACTTCGAAACTTACACAACCCCAACTACTACTCTCTCTCCCATTGGTGGAAATTTGTACAAAAGTGGGGTTTCCATTCTGCCATAGGTTCAGTTCAGATATTTCCTACTTATTGCAGATAAAGTCAGATGCTACAAAATTTGCCAAAACTTTTATTCCCAGCAAAAACATTGACAACAAAGAAAGAAAGAAAGAAAGAAGTGGTACAAAAGTCCTAATTGAGAACCAAAGGTGTGTACAAGTCCTAAATTTTTTGGGTGCCAGACTTATGGGCTAATACTGTAGTACCTTGGCAACTTCAGCACTAATCTATCTCTGAAGGAAGGTGTGTTAACCTTGCAAGACTTTAGTAATAAACACACTGCAGATCTAGAAAATGTACAATGGAAAAAGAAAAATAAAAAGGATTAAATTTACAGGTTGTGAAGCTAACACAAATTAGATGTCAAAATCTCTATGTCTCAACAACCAATTGATTATAGGAGGTCAATCATGGTGATGGGGGGTGTGTTTTGAAGGGGTGGAAGTCGGGAAGTAGCTAGACCTATTGTTATTGCTCAACTTAAAATGGAGGATGTTTGCATCCTTTGTAATGAAACTGAGATTTTTTTTACAAAAAAAAGTAACTAAGACAAAAAAAGAAAAAAAAGGAGGCCTTCTAGCTCTTTCATATTTCACATGGCATTGGCACAATCGTGTGAAAACACATCAGCTTGTTTGTTTAGACATCCAAACACCTCAATTGCTAAAGGGAGGAAATGATCAATGGGGTGTCAGTCATGATAGCTCTTTTCTTTGGCTTGAATTACTTTGGAGGCAACAAATCTTCAAGTTGCATGGGATTGATGAAGTAAATATGCTTGTGTTGGATCGATAATGACAACATTGATTAGTGTGCAAATTTCATCTTTCGTGAACACAATGTCAACTCATTAATGAAAGGAATGGAATGTGGTTGAAAGAAGCACATGTAATTGTTTTCATCCCACATGGAAGTTAACATCTTGTGCAATGGCAAGAAAAGTGTTTTGAATTGCATCATGGGTGCCCATGCATTCATTGCCGCTAGCGTGACATAAAAGGTGGACACTTGTAACATTGATGGGATGTGTGCACACACATCAAAGAATACTTGCAATTAAAAGATGTGGTAATCCAAGTCGTGTTCGAAGCATCATGGAAAAGGATGGGGAAGATATTTGAAAGGCTAGGAAGGCTAATCAGGCTAGGAAAGTTGATCGAACTATAAGCCGAACACTTACCGCAAAGTTAGAACATGATAAGATTCAAGCATGATGGGTTTCACATATCCTATCAAAGAGCATGTTGGAAAGGGTATGATGGTGCAAACACTCCAAGATGGAATCTTGAAATCGAACCACTTGTTGCCCAATGAATTGTTCAAAGGGAAGAAGACACGCTTGTGCTATGGGTGGTAGAAAATCGCAAGCCACCTTGAAATGTTGTTGGAAAGGGACAAACCAGGACGTTTCAAATCATGTTGGTGTCTTTGGAAAACTTTCAACAAAGAAGGGTGCATGGGCTTGGTTCCATGACATTTGGACTTGCGATGTAGCAATGCAAATTTTTTTGAATATTAAATGATTTTTTCACTAAAAACTAAATTAAATTGTAGTTAAAAAATTCAGAAGAGATGGAATGTGCCTTTGGTGTTATTGGAAAGATCTTGATGAGCAAGATTTAATGGAATTTATTTGGTAAGATTTGGATTCAGAATGTGGGAGATATTGATTTTTAACTAATTTCTACCGCTGAAAATTCAAATAAATTTCAAAAAACCAAGTTTTGGAAGGAAAAATCAGTTGAGAATGTGATAACACTTGAAAGCTTATCGTTCAATTAAAGCATGATTTCCTTTCATATTTGGTTATTCGAAAAATTGATATGTACATTGCAAAACAATGTTCACATGTTGAGTTTCCCTATTTTGTAATGGGTTCACACTTGGGCCAAGGCCACAAGCCACACTAGTTAATATAATTTGAAGTTTTTGATTTAACACTTCAATTTTTGATTTTGAAATTTTTAACATATAATGAGTAAATAGAATAAAATCACAAATGATTTCACAATGTATTTTTTGTACTTTTGGTTAAATTGATATCGTTAATGTTAGATTATTGTACAGGGCATGGGTTCAAATCCAGGTACCATAAATTGAATTTTCAAGTTTTTCGACATAAGTAAACATTTTCTTTTGAAAATTTTGGCAAAACTAAAATTAATATAATTGATGCCCTAGTTATTATAGGTTAATATTTGGTTTCACCTTGGTAACCAATTCTGTAAAAAATAAGTCTCATACATAGGTAAGTAGGAAAATAAACAAGTACTAGGTAAATAGATGGTTATACATTGTGTAAAGGTTGTTTTTACTACCTACCTACTAACAACCCACAAGTAGGTTTTAAAAAACAAAGCACCTAAATTAACACCCATGGTTAGCAAAGGAATTGAAAGCCAATAGAAAATTATTTCCTAACCATTTACGATTCATCCTTCATGGCGCACACTAGTGAGTGCTAGTTCACTATGGCTCTAGTAGCCAAAGTAGATAAGTGGAATTTGTTGGATGGGTCCCCATCCTTGATTTCTATTTACTGGGCTTTTCTTTTTTTAAATTATGTATATATATAAAATAATCAAAGGTTGGATGTTGTTGTACCTACTATGGTAATTCAACTTTTCAATGTCAAATAATTAATTTTATTTTCTTTTTCAAATTTCTATTCCTTGAAAGGAACAAAATTCTTTGAAAATTTGGACATTTTTTATAAAACAATATAATTTGTGTCAAAGTTGCCATAGTATAGAGGTAAACAATGAAAATGGGGGATGTAAGGGGTAGGCCATCCCCATTGTTATTCCTTTCTTTGCATCTTTTGAAAATGTGATTTAAATTCATAATTGAGGTAGGTGATGAGGATTGAAAATAGTGGATCTTTGAATTTTCTTTCTTTCTTTTAATTTAGTTAACATAGTCATGTTTGCTTGGATGTGTAAACATTTCAAATTTTATATTTGTTGAGAAAGGATTTTGATATCTTTGGGCTTTGATTTTAATGAGTCTTTGTCTTTGTGTTGTTTTTGAAGGTACAAAAATTGTTATGTAAAAAGAGATAAAAAATGTGTGTGGGATCGATAATGATTTTGTTTGTTAAAGTGAGAATTTCATCTCTAGAGATCAATAGTTAATACGCTTGAAATATAGAAGTTGAAACAATGTGTAATTGTTGATACACCATGTGGAAATTGGCTTTTGAACAATATTTGCAACAAAGTTATCTTGCATTACATCATGTCTTCAAATTTGTCTATTTGGCTTTACCCCTCACAAGGGACAAGGATTATCAGATTTGATCCAAAATGCATTATAATAAATGTATTCACATTCATTGATTAAGATTTTTTTAAAGAGGCAATAGTTTTCACACATAAAGGTTTAGGATTTTTGACAAATGTGGTGAGGTCCCTTTATATTGGTAGAAGGGGAATCAAATTTTGGTAGCTTGATTTATGTTAATTGTGGTGGGGATGTTTCTTTGGAAAAGGTTTAGGTGTAGGGTTTGCAAATATGATGATTGTGTGGAGGAAGGTTACATGAAGTTTGAGGTTTATGTTGTGAACCCATGCAAAAGGAAGTAGGAGTGGATGTATGGGTGGTCTATCATTGTTTTTTGTTCATCATTGTTTAACACATGAGGTTTTGTTTTGGTCTGTGTCTTATTTTGTTTCTTTTTCCTCCTTTGTTGCACATGATGAGAGGCTAGATGAGGTGAACAAAGGGGCATTATAGACAATTTTTCCATTCATGGTCCGTCATTGTTATTGTTGTTGATACTATCATTTTTTATTATTGAAAGCAAATTGTGGAAGTAGAGTTGTGATGTTGGTTATGTGTGGCAAGTAAATGTCGTATTATTGCAATATAATTTTTTGACCTTTATGTAATTGCAATTGTAGAAATTGCATCTTTTTTTGTTGTAATTAACAAAATAACCCAAGAATGGGTAGTTATTTCTGGTTGAAAAAAATCGTAATATATAAATTTGCAATTTGTTAAACCTTTAAATAAAATAATGTCTAATGGTGTCATTGATAAACATTTAATTCACAAACCTAGTAGTGCATTGAACATACAAGGTTATATCTTTTGATGTTTTTCAAGGTCATCAAAGGATTTTGTCGACCAACTTTAAGGTGGAATTGTTTTAGGAAAATCACTTACAATTCTTGCCATGAAACAAAAGTTTTGATATCATGGGACCTATATTAAACATATGCAAAACCATCAAAAATTGTAGGAAACTATATTAAATAATAGTTGGGGTTTGTGACAAGGTTCATAATGAGTAATTCCATGAACCATTCAACATGGGAAACTAGGTTTTCATTTTAAAATCTCAAAATTTTAAGCAAATTTCACATTATAGTCAATGACAAAATCCTAAGGGATGATAACAATAGGCAACCCAATTAATAACATCATTGAATCTATGGCTGGATTAAGAAGTGGTGGCAAATTTGTTACAAGATGGAAAGATTAATCACCGGTGGATTAGCAACCAATGGGGATAATGGATTTAACTGATTTATAATGGATTGGGAAACCATGTTAGTTGAAAATGAACCAATCAAATCTTTAAAATACTTGAACTTGACAATTATTTTGATTGGATTGGAATTGCAATGTTCATCAATTTTCTTTTATAACCTAATTTGAGGGGCATTTAATTATCCATAACAAATGTGATGTTAACTTGAAATTGTTTATATAAAATTGTTGCAATTCAAAATTTATCAAAAAAATTTGACTTTGAATTATTACTTAATCCTTCCTTTCCAATCAATCAAATTAAGGTTTTAAGGTTTCAACAAGAAGTTGAAAATTTCAAAATGTTAACATAAAATAACCACCCAATTAAACTAACCAAATTTGATGGGACACATTAAAAACAACTTGTGAATTCAACTTGCAAATAAACAAACTTCTATAAATTATTAAGCTATCATGCCAATAATTTCAAGATCCAATGACAAAAAATGGTCGTGTTGGTCATCAACCCAATTTCACCATGATAAGAAATGATTATGCTTGTCAATAATTTGACTGTACCATCCAAATAACAACTACCACAAACAAAAGGGGACGGTTCAAAACAACAATAATAATTCCATGCTATATCAATTCCCCAAAACTCAAATTGAAATGAAATGGAACTAGCAAGGAAACTATTACTTAAAAAAATAGCCATGACCCTTGCTCCTTCCTAATTTTGACATAAACTTTAAGTATGAAAATGCAAAGTATGAACAAAAAAAACTTACTTATAATTGAAAAGTTTCCAACCGATGTTATCAAATCTTTCTTTTGTTTTGCTCTCCAACAAGCTCTTCACCTATAATTCATGAGGTTAAAGAAAATATGCAAATAATAACACCACCAAGCATAGTAGCACGGCCTCCAAGTAGTTGCAACAAAATGTGAAATATTTTTTACAACCTTCAACTTTCAATTTTAAAAAGGTGAATATATTTGTGTATATGTTATTAGTGATGATGTGATTCATAAATCTAAATATTAAATGTTGATTTACATTTGTAACTAGAAACAAGAAATTAACATTTACATGTTGTCGTGCATTTGTTATTTTAAAATGCTTTTATATTAATGAAAGAATTCACTAAGCATGAATGGATATCTAAATATACTAAATTATAGTTAGCTTTAACATCTTAATTTGATAGTAACATCTAGGTTATTAAATTGAAAGGTTTAATGTGCAAGGAATTCAAAGAATAACCAAGTAGGCATGTTAGAAGATGGAAACATAAAGTCAACACCTTTCACCCAAATAGATGTCAATTTCATTTAGTTTTTCCAATTTTTTTGGTTCTATTTGCATTCAATAGGTAAACATGAATCATTTTAGTTCTCAAAATATCATGATTTTATGCTAATATGTCACCTACTTAACAAAACTTTGAAATTGTTAAATAGAATCAACCTTGATAATAGACCTTTAAGTACGTAAAACATTGTCACAAACACATCTATTATTTAAATCCATTGGGCTTAGGCTCTTCAGAAAGCTAATTACAAATCTCACAAACACCTAAAATCTTAGGCTTGGATAATAGAAATTCACTTTGTTACACAACTTTGAATATGCAATTCTAAAATTATATTCATAGTAGACCCCTTCTCACTCCATAATCCATAGTTCTTTCATCCCATTTTGAAATGTGTTATTTTTAAGCTTTTTAAAAAATGTATTGTACAAGGAAAAAACCCTCCAAAAATCAAAACATCTATCCTTTTCATACATTTGCTCTAATTGAAAATGTGATTTTTTTTGGTAGTCCACCATTTCTCCTCTCAAAATTTAATCTAGATGATAAAATTAGAATTCATCATGACCACACCTATTTGTCCACGGGGAATGAACACCCTTTGATTGTTTAAAACTTAAAATAATCATGTTTTGTCCAATGGCACAAAGGATTTAACACCATCCCTTCTCTCCTTTTATGGCAAGGGAAGATCTAACACAATTTTTCCCTTTGATCCAATGGGAATTCAAAGGTATTCATCATTTTCATTCTCCTTCCAATTCTCCTCTTTTGCCGATTTTTTAAAAATCTTCAATGTCTTCTTTCCAATGGTAAGGAAAGATACAATATTATCCTTCTTTAATATTCATCTCTATCGGATGATAATTCAATATAGGTAAGAAAATGGACATCTTTTCCTTCTTGCTATTGTAATGAAAAACCCTTGACAACCTAGTGTATTTTTTACTAACATCCATTGTAAATAATAATAAGTATTTAAGTTATTTTACACCACCATATATTCACAAACTTTCAATATCATGAAATTTAAATAGAATTTGTGCAAAATTTGTAAAACAATATGTTTGTGCAAAATTCTTGGGTTTCAAAAGTGTAAAAATGACATGAAAAAAATAAATTATATATATAACTTTTATACAAATGATGTGTCTTTTCTACTTGTGATGTTTTGATGTCAAATATATACAATTTACATTTTAACTAAATCTGTACAATTATCGTGATGTAATTTTGGATAAAGTTATGTGATTTTTTTGTATTAAACATAAACATTCACGTATGTCATTCAAAAGTAATGTCTCATTTGTTTGAAATTTTAAAATATTGAATATGTACAAATATCGTTCATATTAACCATAACACGACATTCATGTGATTTTTGTATGAACATATGAAAAATTAGATTCTGCATGAAATTTGTATAAACCTATGAAACCTAAAAAGTTTGTAATGTAACCAAGGTTCACCATTGGTTTTTTTCTACTTCGTTGATCTAAGGCATTCCAATTGACCTTGGTTCTCAGACCATTGTGTGCATCACACCTCATTGTTACTTTAATTTTTTTGAAATATAAATTCATTTTCATCCTTTTAATTCTTATTTAAACTTTTGCATTTTATTTTTTTGTATTTTTTTTGACATCTCGCTGATTAAGTTATGATGAATGATGTCACCACATTGCAAGGATGTCAAGCCACACATGTGAATAATGAATAACTTTAAAAACCTTTTTTGAATTTGAATTTGTTTCAATGTTGACCACATCTTGAAGAAGAACTCAAGGAAGCTAGATATTCATGTTTAGTTAAATTGATATGGATGCCTTTAGCATGCACATTATTTTTCAACTACCCATACTCATACCTTAAATTTATTTGGAACTTGAACTTGCCATTGTTATTCATCTTGACATAGATGAAAATCATTATGAAAATGATGAAGTTTGCCTCTTTGCATAAACTTGAAATCTTGGCAATGATCACTATTATTAATTACATGGTCCTATCAATCAACAATCAACTACTTATATAGCCAAATACCTTGTTCACATCTTTCGTCATATTTGTAAATTTGTGCACTTTTGAATTATAGTTGGTACACTAAGGTGTACAAGGCCAAGTATTCCTACTATTGTTTTTTTCCCTTTTTTTAAAGATTTTATACCAACATGTGAATATTGTTTACTTATATCATTTAACATTCCATCTACTTATGGTACTAACATTGTTGGATGGACTAGACTTTTGAATATGGGTGGTTGTCTAACTATCATTATGAATAATTAAATTGCAACTAAAGCCTTTAATTGTAACAAATGTTTTACATTTCACATTCTTGGGTCAAATATTAATTTCAATGTGAAAAATGGTCAATTGTTTTACACAAATATGTTGTTAATATAGTATGGAAACATGCGGTATTGGAATCAATTTAACATTGAGGATAAAATGTTCAAATGAATTCATTAAATATTGTAATGTTTGTTTTTAACATTATAAAAAATAAAATTATGGGGAATTTTTTTTAATGTTACATATTTTGGGGATATTTTAAACATATACATACATAATAATATAATGTAACATCTTTTTAGGTCACAATAAAAAATATTAAAATATTTCAAAACATTTTGAAAATATTCCTAAAAACTCTTTATCCAAAATGACAAGTGTGGCTCTTATTAGCTTGTTTGCACCCCAATAACATTTATGAAAATGATGGAATAATTTGTAAACACAAGTTAACGAATACAATATGTATTTAATTAATTGTGGATTAGACTATTAATTCTAAACTTTTCTAACTTGGTGGTTATAATCAAAATTTCTATTGAAGCAAAACATTGGAAACATCCATTTGTTAGATCATTTAGTGAAGCAAAACATTATTAATATGTATTGTCACATCATATGGTGGCCCCAAATCAAAGTTTTTTTTTTTTTCAAATTTCCAATGTTCAAATGGTCATTTGTTAATTGAAGACTTTTCAAAATTTTGCAATTAACTAAATATGATATACACAAAAATGCATCAAATAAATGAACAGGAAAAACAAGTATATTAGATAAAACAATCATTCATATGCAAAAATATAACAATAATGTGATATTTATTAATATTGAACAAATTTGACCTTAATCATGATATGTATGATTTTTTTTGACAATCAAACAATTAAGAAAAAAAATTACCCACACACAATACATCACAACAAATAGATAAATATATTTCATATGAAAAGATTGCTATGCACAAGAGACAATTTATTCACGAATATTGCACCATTGTTGATGATGTTTTACATTAAAAAATGAAGATCCAAAAAAACCATTGCATATTTCTTAACATGTTTGGTGTAGGTATTGGGAAAAAATATTTGCATGTATTATACAAAATGTGCAATTGTTTTACATAAAATCTATCTATGAAGCAAGGTAGTTTATTTGTTTTGTTTGCACTTATAAAATCCACTGAACGGAAATGCTTCAAATCACATTCTTGGTCTCTCTGGAAAGCTCTCAAGGAGGAGGGGTGCATTGGCTTGGCTTCATGGCGTTTGGACTTGCGGTGCAAAAGTTCTTAAATATTGAATGATTTTTTCATTGAAAATTAAATTAAATCGAAGCTGAAATTTTCAGAGGAATTGGAATGTGCCTTTGTTGTTGTTGGAAAGATCCTGATGAGTAGGATTAAATGGAATTTATTTGGTAATATTTAGATTCACAATGTGGTAGATATTGATTTTAAAGTGATTTCTACCACTGAAATTCAAATAAATTCCCAAAAAATAGGTTTTGGAAGGAAAAATCAGTGGAAAACGTCGTAAAACTTGGGCCCGCACTTGTAAACAATAAATGTTATTCATTTTAAACCTAAAATCATGAAATGTTATATATTTTTAGACCATAATAATCTTTTTTTGGATCAACCAAAGTTTATTAGATTGACCGTAAGCCTATATATCTTGCATTTAAATTACCAAGCTTCATTATTCTATTTGTTTCTCCATCTATTACAATATCATAAAAATTTCTTTGACCCAAAGCTAGGTCCCACACATTTTTTATGCCTTGTTAACTTACGTGCATATCAAAAAGTGAATACACATGAAGATGATCATGGGTTGAATATAAACACAATGATGAAGGCCTATGATGAATGGGTGAAGGTCATGTGTTCAAATTTGTTCATTGATTTAAGTGCATGTATTAAAAAGTGGATACACACATGGGGTTGATGGGTTGAATAGAAAAAAAGTTGCATATCAAAAAGTGAATACATGAGGGGTTAGTGGGTTGAATAAAAACATAATGAAGAAGGTCATGATGGAAGGGTGAAGGAATATTGGGAAAATTGCAAGTATAAATGAAATATGAAGAACACTATGATGGTGGTTAACCACACATTCACATTTGGATTTAAACATGAAAAAATTCAAATTAAATGAACATTAACACATAAGAAAAAATGTTAAAAAAATGTGTGATGTTGCATCAATCTAAGATGGAGGTTTGAAGGCAAGCTTATATTTTGATGGATTTTTCAAATGTGGGAATATTCATGGAGATAGAAGTGATGGCAAAAAATCATAGGTTGTTTCAAAATCATATTGAAAGGAAAAGGGGTCAATGTCAATTTGGGTCAAAACCTTCAAGAAGTTAGGTCATTGGTTGTGCAAAATTTTAAGGGCAATGGATGGGGGTTATGATGGCCCAACTTCCTAAACATGTTGTAGGTGGTGGTAATTTAAAAAATAAGGTTGATGCCATTAAAAATGATGGGTTGAAAGGCTTGCCAAAGACTAACAACTCTATCTCAATTGTCAAAGGACCTTGGACCTATAAAACATCTAAAGGTTTGACAATTTGACAAGTTCAAAGATGTGAAGTTGGTGATGTGGAATTAGCCACTTGGTAATGTAGACTTAACAATGTGGATTTTGCAATTTGACAAAATGGTAGTGTCAACTTCATTAAATAGCCAAATGGAATGTAAACTTAATGATGTGGTGAATTGAACTTGGGAAGCACATAAAGTGAACTTGGCAAAATACCCAAGAAAACCATATGAGACATACTATCATTTTCAATGTCCTCCTCATGGTATAATCACATGCAAATAAGTTAACACAAGTTATGGTAAGGCCACATTGTTGGTAATGCATTAAGTGTGACCATGGTGTTTGGTATTTTTTAAAGACAATGAATCCACACCAAAGTTTTTACATAACATGTGCCATATGACATGTAAAAGGTGTTAACATTGGTGTTGTCATAACATGCAATATTTGAAAACCTTAGATTATAGGTTATAACACCAATATTATGCAAAACTATGTAAATGTCCAATTATCTCAATGCTAAACACCATCTCACCCCTCATCATAATAACCTTTGAATGTTGAAAAACCTATTTTTTCCTTCTCCATGCATTTTTAATTTCTACCTCCACAAACAAATGTTGTAATTTTTCAAGCTTGTATTTTGTTATAGATGGAAAGAAAAAAAAAAAACCACAAATGTGCATTGTATCTATTTATTTTATTTATAACAATTTGTTTGCTCTATTGTTATAATTAGCTTGTTAATGTTACAACTAAATGTTGTTACATTGATCTATCACATTATGTTAAATGCTTATTGTTATGATAAGTTTATTAACATTACAATTGAACGTTGTTACATCGACTTGTTACATTGCACTACTAAATCACATCATCCATTATTGTCATCTTATATATTAAAGCAACAGTGGTGTCTGTCCGTCTGGGCAGTGCCTGGAAAATTCTTGGAGCTTCCCTAGATGTAACTGACTCCAGAGAATGTCTGTCTGTGTGGGTAGTGCTTGGAAAATTCTTGGAGCTTCCCCAAATGTAACTTCCCCAGATGTAACTGACTCTAGAGAATGTCTGTCTGTGTGGGTAGTGCCTGGAAAATTCTTGGAGCTTCCCCAAATGTAACTTCCCCAGATGTAACTGACTCCAGAGAATGTCTGTCTGTGTGGGTAGTGCCTGGAAAATTCT
>Ga0116231_10004145_pt1 | contig 29546 bp, 24 predicted proteins | sample S1TSphgellanicum_2_FD_89695 | JGI IMG/M metagenome (GOLD analysis project Ga0116231, IMG submission 89695) | Host-associated microbial communities from peat moss isolated from Minnesota, USA - S1T2_Fd - Sphagnum magellanicum MG | ecosystem: Host-associated > Plants > Peat moss > Unclassified...
ACACGGCAGCGCCACCCGCCGCGAGGGCCGCGCCCCCCCCCCCCCCCCCCCCCCCAATGACTGCACCAGTTGGTCGTTCTGTCCATAAGGATGGGCTGGATGATTCGCCTCTTTATCTTACATTAACCAACATTCGACCACAGTCAATCTTTTTTGGCTGTTGACCTTTGACCATTCTTTTTTTCATTGCCAAAATTTTCCCAACCCTGTTCAACTTTGAATTGAACCTCCTTCTTGTTCCTAATTTCACACATAATTTTTTTAAATCACATAATGTTTAATCATCTTTTCATTACGCACTTGTATGGAAGTAAATAACTTTTAACTAAAGCATGTCAACCAATTGTGATAAAAAATCACTACTTCAAAATGTGGGTGTCCATGTTCACTAAATTAGTGAATTCATTTCTTCCCCACTAGGTCTTGTTCACTATGATCAATGGATTCACTTAACATTCAGTGAAATCACTTGGTGTATAGGGACACTTTTTGTTGTAATGAATATATTGTTGGATTTACATCTTTAATATTGTTACCACAATCCACCAATCTTACCATTTTAAATGTCTAAATTTAGTGTTGTACCTCACACCAAGTTTGAGTTTTAAATTTGAAGATGAACCAATGTGCCCCAAAAACCACCAAGTTTCTACAAGTTTCACAAAATGAATGTCAAAGATTTGTCTCAAAAACAAATCCTCATATGGTAAAATGTGTAACTGGGATAAAGAGAAACAAACAATGCAAGTAATGTTGGAACCTTGTTTATTAGTTATAAAGTTTGAAATATGCTAATGTACTACCACAATCAAATTATCCTTTATCTCCAATATTTGGACAAGTTTTATTTTAACTTCATTGGGAGGCTTGCATAATTTTCTAAATCAAAGTAATTGCATTGAAGAAATTATCTTAAATGGAGCACTTCATTTATGAATGTTGTAAAAAGAATCAAATATGATGCAAATCCTTCTTCTTGGATTGTTTTAGTACAATGGATTGAAGGGGTGTTCTACTCTAAAAAACATATGAAAAGGATATAAATGTTGTATATATAAATGTTACAGTTTGTGCACTCTTTAGTAAAATTAGATAAGCATGTGCTAAAAGCTCCAAATTCTTGCTAAAATTTCCTCTTGCAATTTGCATGTCTTTTAGATGACACACATGCAAACAACATGCAACATTTAAGTATTAATTTAGTGAAGCAACCATTTAAAACAATTCAAGACACCAATTTGAACAATCTTATTGGTGACAAAATTGTTTTTTCACACTTAGGCACAAGCTTATGAGGTTATTACAAGATTTAAGAGTTAGTTTACTAAAAAGAACTCCTTAAAACAATTTAAAGCTCCCATTATAACAATTTCATTTGACCACATAAGCTTTCTTTTTCACACCTCAATGTACAACACATTCCACAAACTTGGTATATTTCTGAATGGTTTTTACACTACTATTATAACCTTGTTTTTACAAAAGTGGGGGATTTTCAAAGGTTGTGAGTTGTGCACAATTGAAGAGAATAATGATGTCAAGAAGTATTCCAAGTCAAACATGTCACCAAAGAAGAGGGATGATAATGTATAAGAGGCAACCTACCACCTACAAATTGATGTTTAGATGTTGTGCACCACTTTTCAATGTAAATTCCACCTCCTAGATCATTAATGTGAAATATAGTTTTCAACCTAAAAAAATGCATGCAATCCAACCAATTGAATATAGGCCAATACATATTCATCTTTATGTTGTTGTTTCAATTTTTTTTTCCTATATTGATCTAATTTGTGGTAGAATATGCTTATTCCATGCATAAATAGGAGGATATTTGAATTCCTTACCCCCTTCTAAGATCCCTTTCAAAGTTCATGGTCTTCAATCTACCTTAATTACCCAATAACAAATTTAAGGTTCATGGTTTGAAGGTCTTTAGGTTTTTTGTGTTTATGATATACAACAGTGAACACTAACTCTCCAAGGTTAGCAAAAATGAAAAAAATTTGATGTTGTAAAAAATCTAATTTTGCAGTAATTAGCAAAAGAAACATATGATCATTGTAATCTCATATTGAGATGGCTTGGTGGTTACAAGTATATTGTCTTGAGAGATAACATGTTGCAATAAAAGTCATTATTAAAATTCATATATATATAAACTTATTGACAAATTATTCACAATAATGATTTGAAAGAAACGTAACAATGAAAACAATCATAACCAACAAAAGAACTTGATAAGAGAAAATATTCTATTGCATGTTAACAACTAACATAATGACTAAATTTTCTTGTTGTTTCTAAAAATGTGATAGAAACTCAGGTTGTTTTCATTGTCAAGCAACCATTTTGTGAACTTTGTCGCAATGCCACCACATACTTGCTCATATGTGCACAAAAAATGAAAAAATACCATGTTGTGCATGAAAAAATACAAGCTTCCAACCAAAATTGGTAGTAAGTTTGGTCTACCAAGCATGTCCTCATGTTAGAATGCAAATGTGTTCCTTCTTCCATGGACGTTGCAATAGGTTTTACAATCCTTCATTCCAAACCTTTTGAATATGCTATACACATAAGACTTTTCTACTTGCATGATAGGTCTATAGCTTAAGCAATAAACTCCAATCCTATGCAAAGCCTCGTCAATTTAGTTTGGACATTTCAAACATTATAGTCTCAAGTTGTTTTCCAATACACACTAACTTGGCCAAATGGTCTTTTGTCAATAATAAGTCATTAACATAATTAAGAATGATTATAACATACTTTCCTCCTTCAATCAATAAATATAAGTTATGATCAAAGTCATTTAAACCCATGCCTTGCTCCTAAGGGGATGATCAATTTAAGAATACCAAACATGATTTACTTGCCTCTAATTCATAAACATAAATATTTTGTCCCTTCATGATCACCTTGAAACCTTTGGACTAAACCATTTCAACCTCCTCGTGGACAATGCAATTGAAAAACATTGACTTAATATCCAAGTTTGAATGGACTGCTTATTATTGGTTGCCATTGTGATAATTACAAGATTTGTTGGCCATTTGACATATTGACATATTGGTTGATATAATATTGAAATTTGAGTATTTTCATTTGTTCAAGCCTTCATGCCATATGGCAACCTTTGAGCTTGTATAAGCTTCCATTTGTTGTGCTTTTCACCATAAAAACCCATTCAAAGCTAATATGGGTGTCTTCCAAGCTTCAATCTTCAAAATTGAGTCATACTCTTGTGGAATGGCATTCCTCCAACCTAGGTGTTAAATCATTTCAAAGAAGTCACATGGTCATTGTGTGTCCAATTTACATGCAAAACTCCAAGCCATTTGAATGGAAACACATATAAATTTCATTGTTTAATAACACTTCACGAAATATTTTTTCATGGAGAATATGTTTTGACAAGTTACAACCTTTGTTTATGAAAAATAATTTACTAATAACATCAAATTAAATGTAAAATTAAATTTTTATCTTAGTTTATTATAATAATAATAATCATTCATATTATATTATAAAATAATAACATATTATTTCAACAAGTAATAAAACACTATAATCTAATTATATTAAAATTAAATATATCATATATCATACATTATATTTATATGTTTATAAAAGAAATTACATCTACAATATAATGTATTAACATTATATGTATATATAGACATTTAAGATACATATAGGTGAAAGTATGATTGGGTAGTACCATTAGGAATGTCACAATGGTTATTTTCCTTGAACTTTTTGGTTAGGAACATATTTCAAACAAGGTTTGGGTTTTTTTTTGTGGACATAAATTTTAAAGGTATTTTAGATGGTATTATATTTGATGTTTTTATTGGATAATTATTTGATTATGTATAATTTAATTGTGAATTTCCAAAGTTTAATGACTTAATTTTTGAAAGGGCCGCATGAATGAGGAATACAAATTTGTAACAATTTCCAACTTTTTTTTATTGCAATGGAAACTTCAACCCATATAATTTGGCATGCAATAAACAAACATGAAAAACATAATTTATAATTATGAAAAAATTTAAAGAAAAGGGCCCAAGAATATTATTTGGTTAATTTTTGTTTCTTGACCATTCCTTGAAGTGGTTATCAGTGAGTCCACCCAATCATGTTTTCACCCATACATTTAATTATTCTAACCATAATTATGATGAAATATATGGATTAATAAAAAAATTATAAAATTTTATCCAATATTCAAATAATTATTTGATAAAATACAAAAAATTGACCTTCTTGAATTACCATAATGAATTGTTTCCAGTAAAAGTGGACATGACTCAAGTTTCACCCAAGGTAAAATGGGTCAAATATATGGTGATTTAGTTCACTTTTTAAGGCTTCATAGTGTCATGGGCACAAAAACAACTAAGTCTACATGATTTTAAAACCAAGATAAGAATAAAAAGAAACTTAGTTTTAAATCCATATTGTGAAACAAAAAAAAAAACAAAAAAAACAAAACAAAAACATGACACATGCAAAACAAGAATCCAACAAGATTTTCTCCCAAGGAAGGTACAAAAATAAAAAAAAGTTATTAGAAGAATATGTTTCAAAAATTGGTGTTGAACATATTAAAAGCAATGAAGAATTCTACCTATATTTATACTCATTGGGCACCTAACTCAAGGAAGTGAACAGGGTGAAACTTCCAATTCGCATGTGGCCCATGTTCACTCATGTGTGCCCATGTGCACTCATGTGTGAATTATGAATGAATTAAGACTCGATTAAAAATGAACCGAAAATGAACTAAAAATTAATTAAAAGTGAACCAAAAGTGAACTAAAAATTAATTAGAAGTGAACTAAAAGTGAATTAAGAGTTAATTAAAAATGAACTAGGATTTAATTAAGAGTGAATCAAAAGTTAATTGGAATTGAATTAAAAGTGAAGTAAAATTTAACTAGAAATGAATTAAAAGTTAATTAGAAGTTAATTAAGAGTGAATTGAAACTAAACTAAGAATTAAATAAAAGGTCATTACATGTCTTGAATGAATTCTATGGTGTTGGCATCCTTGACATTGACAATGGTTGAAGGACACCATGAAGGTGATGACAATGATTCTTTATTCAAACATAAACATTGTAAGAGTTAGCAAACTCCTTCACATACTTCCAAAGTTGTGACCATCAATAATATCAAGACATTAATTCCATGGTCTTGTTGGATCCAAAATGACATGTAATCAAAGTATTGTGCCTAGCTTGGAGAACTTGAAGCTGCGCAAGGCCATTAGGAACATACAAAAGACCATCATGATATTACAAACCATCTTGAAACTTGAATTTGGCATGATCACTGGAAATTTTTGGGACTTGACGATGACTCTTTAATTCGCCTTGGATGCCAATAACAAAAGGGTCTTTCTTCAAATTTTCATGAATTTGACAAAAAAGGTTATGTCATTAGGAATTATCGACAACACTTAAAGCAGTAAATGTTCATGTTTGAAAATGACATCACATTATTGTTTATAGGTTGCATCTCCCTCCTTAAGCGCGAGGTATGAATAATGAGACAATGCATCAAGTTTCCTTTGCTAGTGCTTAGGGTGATATGTGATGACAAATCAAAACCGGGACAAGGACAATGGCCACCAAGCTTGGCATTGATTCAAAACACGAGTTGTCATCAAATATTACAAGTTTTTATGGTCTTAATACACTATGATTTCATGTTGAGCTCCTTTAAGCAAATGATGTCACTCTTCAAAAGCATCCATGATTGCTAGAAATTTTTTATCATGAATCTTATAATTAATCTCCACAAGAGAAAAATTATGAGAATGGAAGCCGACATGATGAAGAAGATTGTCTTTTCCAAGTTGTGAAAGTATGACACCTATTACAAAATCGGAAGCATCCATCTCCAAAATAAAAGGGTTTACATGAATCAAAGGTGGGGTAGTCTTGAAAAAAACCTTCAAAGATTGAAAGGAATTATTAGTTTGAACTCCCCAAGAAAAAGGTTGATCCTTCTAAGTCAAATGAGTAAAAGGGTCCAATGTTGAAAAATATTAAGTAATGAAATGTCAATAAAAGTTGGCAAATCCAAGAAAACATTGGAGATCTTGAATAAAAGTTGAAATAATCTAGTCAACAATGGTCTAAACCTTACGTAGATCCATGTGAATACCATCTCTAAAGATGATGTAACCCAAGAATTCTAATTTAGATTAATGGAATTCACATTTTTCTAATTTGGCATAAAGTTTAATTTCCCAAAGCTTTTCCAAAACTAGATGGAGATGGCATTCATGGTCTTGCATGTTCTTGGGGAAAATGAGGATGTCATTGATGTAACAAATCACAAAATCATCCAAGTAATCACAAAAGATATCATTCATTAGATGTTGAAATATAACAAGCATGTTGGTAAGACCAAATGGCATCACAACATATTCAAAATGGTCATAACGAGTTCCAAACATCATCTTCCAATCATTGCCTTTCCGAATGTGCACCAAGTTGTATGCTTCACATAAATCAATCTTAGTGTACATTTTGGCATGACTTAACTAGTCCAACAACCTTAATATCAAGGGCAAAGGGTACCAATTCTTGATGGTGAATCAATTCAATTCACGACAATCAACACATATTTGTAGATAACCATATTTCTTTTTGACAAAGAGGATAGGGGCATCACCTAGAGATTTGGAATGTCGAATGAACCCCTTTTTGAGATTTTCTTAATGTATTTGTGAAGCCTTACAAGTTCATTTTGTGACAAATTATAAATGGGTGCGAATGGAGGTTGCATTCCTTTGTCAAAATCAATGGTACAGCTCTATGGTCAATGCTTAAACAAGGTGTCCACATTTTTTTTCTCAAACACATCCTTGAATTCTTTGTATTGGAAAGGAATCTCATGTGGACATGGTTTAATATTTGGTGAAGGAAGAATGTAAATAAAAAATGCATATCCTTAATAACCTTTATGAAAGCTTTTGTTTTAACAAACAAAGGCTTGGGGTCCTAGGCATTCTTGTACTATTGAGGTCTTCCTTCTATTTCAAATTCTGCATGCTTTTAATTAGGGTTTCACAGTCCAGGGCCACATGTTGTGGTGATTCAAATTGAAGATTTATCATACGCCAATCCATTCATGAATTATGTAGAGCAAGCCAAAATAATCTAATGATGATAAGATTTTTTGGAAATGAAATGACATTGAAAACAACCTTGATAGTGTGGCAACTAATGGTAACATTTAATGCCTTGGTTTCATATGTGACTAGTCCTAATGAAAGGTTCCAAGCATTAATGACCTCAATCGAGATTTGTGTGCTCTTTTCCACTAGAGCCAACTCGTATTGTTGCACCTATTTTTTGTTAATGAAACATGTTGATGTGCCAAAATCAAGAAGTGTTTGGGCTTCCATTGTCATAAACTTATTACATTTGACATTGATTAGTACCAAGAAACATGGTGCTAGATCTAAAGATAGTTGAAACCATTTTCATTACATGATGTATTAAAGTTCAGCCTCGTGGTCCTTACTAAGACCAGACATGTTCATTTTTCGACTCCTTTGGTTCTGGATTAGTAATAAAAATGATATGTGTTGCATGTGGAACACACTTCTTTGGACATTCGCTAACAACATGATTTGGTTTTCCACGATACAAATAAAGATTGTTTGTTCGTTGACATTGCTTCTCTTGTTTCATGAAGGGTTTGAATCTTGTGTTATCAATATTCATGGGGTTGTATTTTGGCAAGGTTGCCAAAGGTTGGGTTGACATTGTAGGTGGAAAACTCCTTTACATTACTAATGGTGCAAAACTCTTTTGTGTTATCAATGTTGGTTCATGACACCTTTTTTGTCAACATTCAAAAAACATATTGTCACACTGAATAACTTGTGCAAAGGCATGATTTAATGTTGAAGGGTTTTTGGCATGGTGAATAATAAGTCTTTCACATCACCTCATAACGTAAATTGGAACTAACTTATGAATGTTGCTTCACCCCATGAAATATCACAAAGCTATTGTTTAAAATCCAATGCATTTATTGCAACTAAATGTGATCCTTAACAAAGAGACGTATTTTGATGTTAAACAAATGTTTTTTGTCCAAATCTCAAGGTGGCATTGAATTTTTCAAAGAATGCTTCAAAGTCATTGAATAAGGGTGATTGATGTTCCAACAAAAGTGTGAACCAAACAAAGTCCATGCTTAATAACAAAATACCAATGAGTCCAACTTGGGTTGGGTTAATTAGATATTGATGAGGATGAAATTAGATGACAAGACGCACTTAGTTTAAAAAACCTCAAAACTTTGAATGTGTGCCATTAAATTTGTCAAGTAGGCTAATATGTGGCTCTTTTGGTTGGGGTTGTGTTGTGAAAACACACCCCAAAGAGGTTGAAGCTTGATTGGTTTGCAAATGAGCAACACATTCACAAAATGCTTGATTTTCATGTTCAAGAATACTAAGGATAGCAAGGACTTATTTTATAAATGTAGACATGATCTTGAAACAAAAGGATATAATAAGAAAAAATGACAAAAATAGGTTTGATGGGAGTTTGTTCAAATTGTCATGGGCACGAAAACAACCAAGTCTACAAGATTTCTAAACCAAGACAAGAAAAAAACAAGCTTAGTTCCAAATTTAGATCATGAAACAAAAAAAAATAAGAATAAGAACACAATACGTGCAAAACAAAAATTCAATGAAATTTTATTGCAAGGAAAATATAAAAACATAACAAGGTTATAACAAGAAAATGTATCCAAAACTAGTGTTGAACATACTAAAAGTAATGGGATATATCTATTTATACCTATTGGACACCTAGCTTTTGAAGAAGTTTACTAAGAAACTTTCAACTTACATGTGTGCCCATGTGCACCCATGCATACCCATATGTGAATTAAGAATTAACTAGAAGTGAATTAAAAATGAATTAAAAACGAATTAAGAGTTAATTAGAAATGAATTAAAATTTAATTAAGAATGAACTAAAATTAATTGAAAGGGAATTGAAAGTGAGCTAAAAGTTAATTATAATTGAACTAAGAATTAATTAAAATCTAATTAAAAAGCGAACTAAAATTAAATTTAGGAGTTAAATATAAGTTCATTACAAATCATGAATGAAAATTTACATGAATGAATTCCATGGCATTGGCCTTCATGATACAATGATTGGGTTAATGAATTACACTCACAATTGTTATTAATGCCATAATAACCCAAAAAAAAATCCCCTTTTAAATGCAATAGGCAATGTCCTTTTTAAAGGTTATAAGGCCTTTCACCTTGCAAAAAGTTCTTATACAAAGGCAAAAATATGGGAGCCCTTCAAAAGAAACGTCAACTCAAAAATGAACCTTACAATATGAAAGGTTACAATTGAAAATGAAAAGTTGATACATTCATTGACAATATTATTTGTCTAGTAGCAATGGTGGGCTATGTTAGGCCAAGTTTGTTATGGTAGACCCATAGAATTCAATTATAATAATAGTGGCTCTTGACAACCTAGGTAGGACTTAATTGAAACAAATTGAACTTAGTTGGACTTGGGTGGACAATAAGGCCTACTTCACATTGTGCAAGATACAAAGTTTGCTTACAAGTATCGGTTGACATTCTTTTCAAGAAGCAAGAAGCAAGGTTTTGGTTGTAGTCAATTCTTGACAAATACAAATAACACTACAGACGAAATCTATAGATTTTTATTTGAAGATTGTTGGTGGGTGTTTCCCTCCTTTTTACAAAGATGTAGGGACTTTCTTTTGTTTTATAACTTGTTGATAACTTGGCAGTTGTCGCAAGCTTATGTGTGTTTTCTTTCCTTCAAAATGATTGAATCATGATTTTATTTTGAAGGGGTACAAAAATTGTCTCAAAGTATGACAAACTCTCTTGATGCCAATTTGGTAAATTTTGATTTTGTATCCCAACTAGCCCATGATGTTTCTTTTGGGGGAAATCATGGGAGCGTTGGGCTTATAACAATATAAAATGCACAATATCTTGGTTGTGTGCACAAAAAATGGCATCTTAGTGGTCCAACTCCAAGTTTTAAAAAAAGATGGATGTTTCATTCAATAGTGGGGTTAGGAGACATGGATATTTACATTTGTGTGGTTGTTAGATGGTTAAAACATAAGTCACTAGCAATTGGGTTGGGTGTAGAGGTAGGCTAATTTTGCAACACATTTCTAGCCCCTATTTTGCACCACATTCCAAGCCAATCATTTATTCATTCAAGAAAGGTCAACATTCAACACATCACACTTATGTTACCTATGACCAGTGGTGTAAAGATTTGATGGCTTGTAAAGGTTTTCCTACTTGGGTTCTCATATCCACCCCAAGGATGCATGCTAATTTGTGTGGTGGGTTTTTCTTTCAACCAAATAAATAAATAATAAATCATCTAGATTCAAGATTATTACTTAATTTACTATTTGTTGGGACTCTAAAATTGAAAACATAAAAATGATAGATAAAATTGTAAGGGGTTGCACATGACTACAAGTTGATTTCTAGGGTGATATATAAGTTTTGAATTGCTATTTCTCCCCCAAAGAGGTACTTAATCAGCCTTCAAAAATCTCAACAAATTTGTTCTTTCCTTTTTTGACAAGATGACAAAAGCATTTTTGGTTATCTTCTTGCTTCTTCCCTCCAAAAAAAAAAAAAAACAAAACCCACAAAGCTAGAAATTTGGATTTCCCTTTCAAGTTTGTTTTTCTTGTTTGTTTGTTGCTAGATGTAGCTTCATAGACTTTTACCACTCAAGTTCCTAACGTTCATCTTTGTACTATTCTTTGCAACATTAAGATATGAAACGTGATCTAGAAACTTAAACTAGCACCTAATCTATATTTCCCATTCCAAGGAAATATAGGGAAATCCAAAATGGGTGGCTCATTGTTAATCCAATCAAAATTTTTGGAAATTATTAATGTGTTTTTTTGGAGGCTTTTAAAAAAATTCATGTAAAATAGTCTAATACCAAATGTTCATTGACTCACCCTTACACTTGGGTGATGTTGGCAACCAAATGCATGCAAAAATTATTGGCACCAATGAATCAACACCAGCTCAAGTCCAAAGTAATGAAATTGTACATTTTGCAAGCTCAAGGGGGATTAATGAAACCACCACAAATTTGATATCTATTGATAGTGAGCTACAAGTTGAAGTGGTAATTGAAGCTCCTCCTTGTAGTGCAAGCCATCATACACATACACACTACACAATGGCCAATATTTTTAGCAAAACATACCACATGGTGGTAGAACATGTATTCAATACCTTCTCATCTAATGCATTATGTCCCAAGTTTTTGATAAATTTTAACATTCAATTTCAATAACTAAGAACTAGTTTCAAATGCTTGTTTGGTTGTCAATGTATTGGGGGCTTTGACATGGCTTGTTGGGTGGATTAGTTATAGGATGTGCATACCACATGTACTTCACTTGCTCAACCTTTGAATCAACTTTATGTTTCAAATTTGTTCTTAAACAATATTTTTGCTCATCACCAACATTATTTTCCATGTTAATCAATTTTCAAACCTTATTTGCATGTAAATTTGGCATGTTTCACAATTCACTATCTTTTTTATACATTTTTAAAAAACCTTAACAATGACCATTGGATTTCAAGAAAAATGTCACAATCTCAATGCCAAAGGTTGGGGCCAACATTTAGTAGAATTCAAAATGACTTCAAAAAAAAGAGTTTAGATTCGTTGTTCTTACATTTTACACCATCAATATAGTGTTTTCAACAAAGTTTTCCACAAGGCAATCATTCCAATCAACAAATATGTCAATTTCATCATTATCAAAACCTTGTGGATATGACATATAATGTTTTCACATATATTAATTAGGATGGTATTTCATATAATAATGTTCTACATTTTGATCCTATTATTGGTTATCAAATTGAGTGGAAAGTTAGATAAAAGATTATCAAAGAATTGGAAAAGAATATATCCCATTACTTATAAAAAACTTAAATTTTAGATTTCTTGATATCTCCATTGTTAGTATTTTTCATTTATTTAGTCTTAGACATTATCCAACTCATGATAGAGAAAGAGAGAGGAAACTTATACAAGATTGATTTCATTGATTGTTCATCAAGTTCAACTATAGTGAAGAAATATTTGATAGGGCAAGAGGTGACCTTGAGTTTGTGGAGACAATGTGAACATAAATCCATGTCGGATACTTAGACATTTTGTTTGACTTTAGATGAGTTTTTTTCTACTTGGTTTAACATTAATTAACACTAGTGTGAACCCTGTGCATAATGCACATGTGTGTTATTTTAACAATGTTTGGTTGATGTTTTTGGTTTTTTAAAAAAACTTTTCTTTTCAAATAACTGTCCGTGGCTCGGGCGCCAGGTTCGGGTGTCGTCATTGGGAGACAGGCTGATTACTTCCGGGGCTCTATTTGATCCGGTCTAGGGTAGGGTGGTAGGTACCTAGGATGATCCCGTGGCTTTAGCAGGCTCTGTGACCTAGACTAGTAGGTACTTACTACTTACCCTACAAATAACGGCGCAATGAAATCACTGTCCGTTTGGAGTCACTGTCACATCAGCTGTCAGTTGGGTATAGCCCTGTCACTAACTGACAGACAGACTTGCTGAATTAATATATTTGATTTAGAAAAGGTGTTTCTTATTCTACTTAACAAAACTATTTGTGAGCATGGATTTTCAAAACAATATTAAGTGAAAAGTGATCACATAAATAAGTTAAAACTCAAAAGCTTTTGGATGCATTGATTTGGGTATGAGTGTGTGGAAACAAGTTGGAGGCCATGGATTGACCTAACATGTTTGATATTTGGAGTGATGTGATGGATTGTAAAGTTGTGCCTTTAGACATAGGCTTAGATTGTTTTAGTCTTGTTTATATATTGTAATTTTGTAGGATTTCAAAATTTAATAGATTATATTGTCCTTTTGATGTGTAGGTTGTTGAAGAATAAATGGATGTCTTGTTACACATTAATCTATTGATGCAACCTTTTATAATAATTTGGTGATTTGAATTTTTTTTTCTTACTTATTTCAAGTGAAGTAATATTATTATTCAGTATATATGCACTTAATAAGTTTTCATAGATTTATGAGAATTTTAAATGACCAATGGAAATGGTAAAAAGGGACCATTATTTTCAATGTTCAAAAGAATAAAATAGGGTTATGTGTAGGCCTAAAGATTTAATTTTATTTTTTCCAATCCAATGGGATTGCTGGATTATCAATTTAGGGTTTACAGTTTAGGGTTTAGGAGTTTTGGGGAAGACGGGGGAGGAGGAGTAGAGCGGTCGGGGATTGAGACTCGGTACAATTATGGCATCCAAAGAGACTGCGAAAACTGGTGAAATAGAAGAGGAGAAGAAGCAGCAGGAGGAGGAAGCGGCGAATGCCGTAGGAGGAGGCGGTGATGAGGCAGATGTTGCTCCTCAAACACCAGCGCAGGAGGAGCCAGACACGGTAGGCATGTATTCAGTGTGGGCAATACCGCCCGATGACGTTCTGCCCAGTCTCCATTTGGTGATGACACAGCTGAGCGAGAGGTATGCAGGGCCTCCGTTTCAGCCTCATGTGACAGTGCTGGGTGCACACCCCGTGTTGCGTTCCAAAGCCCAACAGTCGCTCCAACAACTTTGCGCCACCACACTCCCTTACACCTTCAAGATCACCGGCGTCACAACTGACCTAAAATTCCACCAGTGTGTTTACCTCACTATGGAACCCACTCAAGAGGTAGGTCTGTCTGTCTGTCTGTCTGTACTTCTTCTTCTTCTTTTGGTCTCTTCCCTTTCTTGCCCTTTTTTCTTTTCACCACTTCTCTCTTGCAACTCACTACTTGAAGAACATGTAACCAAAATCATAATGGTTTATGATTTTAGGATTTAGGGTTTAAACCCTAAACCTTGCATCATCATCATCATACTCTGTTGGGTGATTGTCTCGTCTGTGGTTGTTAGGTTTTCCAGACAAATTTCTATTTGTATTGTAGGTAATGAATGTCCGAGTTCAATTGTTTTGAGACAAGGAGAAGTGGGTTAGGTATACCATGCTTGCCTGGTTGCCTGCACAAACTTGCTTCAGAAGGTATCATACCCCCCTCATGTTTGGAGAAGAAATCACTCTAAAGGTTAATCCTAAGGGATGGAGAGACACAGAAAGAAATCATGTGTCTGAAGGCCAGTGCATTTGTTTCTCCATTTTTCTTTTGTGTTCCAATTCATTTTTCTTCCTTGATTGTCTTGAGTTATGACTTAGTCACTGCTGCTATTCATGATGAAGATGATAGTCTGATACTCTTGGGAGTTATTTGAGTGATTTGATTGCTCACATGAAGGTTATGATTGCGCTCCTTCTTGTCATGTTAGTTTTGGTTTTTGCTCCAATTGACACAATGCTTATCTTCATACTGTTATTTTGGAATTTTCTCTGCAATCTCACAGATATGTTGTGTTTCAAAATGGAATTCCAAGTGTTCTTTGTAGAATTTTCTTGTAGATATGTTTTGTATTTCAATATACAATGATAGTCTCAATGTCCATTCATGTGATTGAGCAGATCTGACAGAGCAGATAATTCACTAATTGCCAATTGGCCTTCTCTTAGCAAGAAAAGCTGAACCTGAGCATGACTTGCCTGAAGTATGCTTTGACTCAAATGTTCGTTCTTTTGTGAAACAAGCCAAAAAATTCAGCCATGTCATGGTGTAAGACAGGGAAAGAATACAAAGAGAAAAAGAATAACAGATTCTGAATTGATGAGGTTCTTGGTGTGCAGGTTGTGGATGCACATATAAAAGCACAAGGCTGTTTTGGTTTTCTGGAGATAGGAGATGATACTACCACAATGAGGAAAGGTCAGCTTCCATCCCTTACTGTTTATTCTCCATGCCCACACTCGATTTTTCTTTGCTTTGAAACTTACAGCTTGAGGTGAAAGAAGAATGAGCATTCTTTCCAATTGCCATATAGATGAAAATGATAAAACCCAATGTGTGAGTAGCCCACCATGTCAAGCACCAATGCAGAGATAAATTTTGTTTTCCTTTCCAAGAGCATTGTGGAATCCACATCCATAGCTCAAATCTTGTGTATAGCACAGTAGGGTAGAATCTCCCAGAACTTTGCTCTATGGAAGCTGAGTATTATGGACATTGATGCTCAAAGTCATTGTTTGACAATGTATTCACCAATACATAAAACCTTATCAACTGGATAGATTATCAGAATTGTGGGGTGCTCATCCAGTCTGCCAGGAATGCTTTGCTTGAGTGGGTTCTCAGAATTGTTCTTCATCATGCATATGTATGTCCACACTCTTTGTCTGAACATGGTGGAGAGTTTTTTTCTGCAGAGTACATGCCTCACATGAGTCTATTGTATGGGCATCTATTGGAGGAGGAGTTGGAGGAAGCCAAGGCCAAAGTGGAGGCAGAGCATGGGAAACAATTGATTGGCATGCAATTCCAAGTGTCTAGCCTAGGACTTTACTGTACTGATCCTTCAGATGTGCTATGTAAGTCTTGGAAAATGGTCTGCCAACTTCCTTTGAGAGCACCCAAGAGGTAAACAGCCAAGTGTGGTGTCAATAGGGTCACTAAAATCTGCATGCACACTTCTGGAAACCCTGGAGTGCAAAAATTTATGAAGAAAAAGAACAAGCTATAAAAGGAAGAGTTGGGGGGGTTTTGGGCAAGAATAGTTTGTGTAACCCTCTCCACCATATAAAAAAGTAGCTATGTGAGAGAGCTATACTTACAAGTCCACCCTCATAGTTTGAGGCCTTTTAAGAATGCCTTTGGCAAATAGCTAATGGAATGACAGAAAATTAGTTATTTTAGTCATTTATTCATCACAGATAAATGTACTCATATTGATACCTTTCAAGATCATTCAAGACATCTCCAATTGAGAACTGTCTCATGATAATGGATGTGTGCATGATTAAAGTGACAGTGGGGCGAAGCTAGACTTGCAGATGTACAATTCCAAGCTGACTGGTGGTCAAAAGTATCAAAGACCTAAATTTTATTAGGCCAGGTGAAGAAATCCATAGTTCATTGATTCATCTTCTTAATCCAACATCAACTCCGTTGGGATTCATTTAGAACTTAGCCATTACAAGCTTGTCTGATGGTGCACTAGTGGCTGTTCATTCATTCTGGCCCAAAAGTACCAACTCAAATTATAAAGCAAAACCTTGTGGTCTCAAGCTATACATAACATGGGCTTCTATGCAAAGAACACTCTAACCACCTAATTGCTAGTTACCACTGTACCTCTCACATGGTTTTCAGAAAACAAAATTGTGCAGTTGTATCCACAAAGGGCATCTAGTTAACAGCACCACAATTACAGGGAATGCAAATCTGGACCGAAGTCACTCAACAAACTTTCAGAAACTGACCATTGGTACTAGTGATTGCATGTAGCTCTCTTGCAACTTAGTATACATCCTTATGGAAGAATTGATACATTAGTTACTTTGCCATCTCTCTCCTCCCTACAACAAAAAAAGCCTTTCACCTCTCAAGCAATCTGTCTAGAACAAAATAAATGCACCTTTAGTGCCTTCTTGTGACTGAGGGCTGTTAATCCAAGGGGAGGAAATCTTCATTCAGTGCTAAATCTACAAAAAGCCCTCTTGATGCACGATTTGCAGAACTTGCCCGCTCAATAGAAGCCATAATTCGGTTTGCCAGTCTTTGCACAGTCCAAGTACGATGCCAGGGTGCCATTTGAAGGACCTAAAATGTCATACAGAAAAATCACCATGTTTCATTCAAGCAGAGTATCCAACCATACCAGTTGCCTGGTTACAATTCTAATTTGATCACAGACAGTCACCTAAAAAGAGCACATTTCAGCACTGAATGTAGCTCTGAGCTTTCCACAAGACAGAAAAAATTAATGTGGATTATCCTTCAACTACCAACTAAGAGGAAAACATACATTAAATGTATCCACAGTTGCACAGGAAAATTCACAAAAGCACTTCAAAGGAAACCATTGTGTTGCTTCTAGCCAAATCTAAACAAACATAATAAGAATGAGAGTGGTGCTGCAATGACCCAACTAAGATATGTACCATCTTCTTGGCATTACCTCATCAGAATTAAAGCTTTCCACAATGACACCACCTCGACGAGGTACTCCAAGTTCTCGCCAATCCATTTGGAAATAACCAAAGTCCCCAGCTAGCTCCTGAGCCACATGCAGCACTCTGAACTTAGGAAACAAAGCAAATGAATGCAAATGTTCCTGCAACATTGCTGTCCTCATTTGAAGTAGTGATTACCAAACAGCACAAACACAGCTATTTTGATTTAAGTAGTTCACAGCAAATCATTGACAAGGACACACTGCAAGAGCACCAAGGATAACAAGACAAACCTTACTCAATGGTGCATTCGCATCACCAATAACACCAAGTACATGACCCCGGTAGTGTGCAGCTGACCCCTGGCATATCCACAACATGCTGCCTTCAATAAAAAAGAGTGTGACCTGAGACAAATGGTTCCCATCTGCTGACTAATAAGACCCATGTTTGTCACTGCTTCTGTAGCTCTTTTCTTGACAAACACTCTCTCATTGTACCCTTAAATATGATTCAGGGGCATTGGGATTGGAGATACGTGACTTCACAAGATGACTCAAGAATTTCTTAAGTTGGAAAGATTCCTTTCACCAAGGGAAAAGAAGTGGAGACAAACCTGGCCATGGATTTCAAGCAAAGGGATACCCTCCAGAGTCTGCATCACAAAGTATGTGCCACAGTTAGCTCAGTGGTTTGTGTCATTATTAGCATGGATTGCTGAGGTTCTGGCATGCACAAGAGGACAACAAATTGGTAACTTTGGTCACAGGAAAGGGCAACAATGAAACACTGGAAAGGTCAGAAGCAGGCAAAAGATATTAATGAGAAATTTTTTTGAGAAAAAACACTCTTCAAATTTATCTTTCTATTTCCAAACCAAGAAAGGATTTAATGACAAGGCCAAAAAATATGAAGCCTGAGTAAACCTGCTTTGACACCCAATTGAGGTACTCTTCCCATGACAAATATGGTGCATCACGATCAGGTCTGAGCACTTCCCAACCATTTTCTATTAACTGCTTCTCCAGCATATTCGCAACCTGTCAGATAGCAATGATTAAGTGATTAAGATTGTTGGTAAACCAGTGACTTCTTTAGAAGAATGCCCATGAAAGCTCACATAAAACATTGAGAAATAAGTAGTTCTGTGTATAAGTCAAACTCACTTCAAGATTGAATTCACGTTCTCCTGCTGCACCTGGTTCGCCTTGAGAGTCAATCCAATGACCAGGCACTATGCTGATGATGTCATTCTTCCCTATCTTTTTGGCAGCTCGAAGATACACAGATGTAGGTTTTGGGTTGTCCCTTGGCACCTGAGTGACAACGGTCAGAGTACAAAATTGATTAAGAAAAATCTGTAACAGTTTTACATGCCAAAGAGAGCAACAAAGCCCACTGAAAAGTAAGCCAACTTAGAAGTCATTACCCTTCTGCCAAATGTATGGGACACTTTGAGTGACAATATTCGTACACACAGTGGCAGACTGCTATTCAACTTCACCAATCGCCCAAAAATCAGGTTTGATGGTACTTCTGCAATTCCTGTTGCCACCTGCATAGGAAACCTACCCAATTAGCATGAACTAAAAATTCACCCAAAAAGCATATGAAAGTCTCAAAATAATAATCAGATCCACATTTCCTGGCAAGTAAGAATGAAGGCTGAGTAATCAAGGGAGTTAGAACTCATACAGCTTTACAGTCATGAGACAGCTTGAAGGCCTTTGTGTACTGTAGACCAACAACTTGTTCCTCAGGATGAAGCACCATTCTCACCTGCTTGACAATGCCATACCATATCAACTTCACAAGCTTCCATAGAAGGAAGCTGCAAATAATGACTCCAGTTTCTACAAGATTGACTTGATACAAATGTGCAAGTTCAAACTATCAGGAACAAAAGACTGATGACAAAAACATTTTGTGTCCATGTGATCCTACTAGACTTTTAGCTTTGAAATTGTAATTCCCTGCAAGGTACAGTCCAATACATAATCCTTCCTCAAAGCAGAATAATGATCAATTACTGCCTGGATTTGCAGGGAATGAGAAACTCACTGAATCTGACAGCTGCAACCCAAGTTTCAAACTCCAGCTTGAATGCTTCAAGATACTACCTGGCTCACCCATCTGTACAAATAGACAGCTGGAATGAATGAAGAATGTTACTACATTCTTGAAGAACAGGTAAACCAACTGATGGAATGACAGAACTGTATCCCAACACACATTGATGATTTCACTATCATTGTTGTCTTGATGTAAGCACTTAATCCAAGGGGGTTGTGCAGCATTTCTTCTACACTGGTGCTTGCTTACCTCCAAGTTGGCTTGCATAGTGAGCTTTGAAGAGCCAATGGAGAACTTGCACTTGAGTGCCAATGCTGGGACAGGGAGAAGCTCCAGTACAGGGCGCAGGGCTGCACAGTCCACCATAGATATGTCCCCCTTCAAATCCATCCCATCATGCCCTGCCTCCTTGTACCTGCGAGGGCCCAGCTAGCCTGAGTGGATATAGAAAGAAACTGACTATCCTGCTTTCAGATATAAAAATGCTAAATGGGAGCCGCCCTGCCCCCGAGAGAGAGAGGGAGAGAGAGAGAGAGAAGTTGGCCACAGGTTTTGAGACAACTGTTTTCATACATACCGAGCTTCCCAAAGATGGGACTCAAGACCTTGATACGTGCAAAAGGGAAAGTTCGGATGCTTTGCATATACAACGACTCATTTTGACATGGAGAGTTGTCTGCTGCTACTTTTTGTTCACTGTGTTGTAACGAGCCCTCGATCTTCATGCCAGTTTGAAGTGACAGAGGAATCCATTGCCACCGCCACCTTGCATCATCACCTGCAACAACAGCAACAGGTCAAAAAAACATGTGCAAAAAAAATCAATTAGGTTGAGTGTTGTAAACCCTAACCCTTCAGAAGGCAACCCAAAAAACTTCCTCCACCTGTAGGAAGGATGCTGAAAGGACATAATCTAATTTTTGTTTGGCTTCCTCCCTCCTTGCTGCTACATATCCATCAAGAAGATGTAATGCTCATTATTATCTCCTTACTGAAAAGAGAGGAGGAGGAGGAGAAGAGAGACCTAATCCAAGGCAATTTGGAAGTGCAATCGCTCGTTGAATTTTCAATTGCAACCCTGGACCAGTCCTCAATCTTGCTCCTGCCTTCCACCTGTGCTCCTGTTTCAGATCCAGAAAAGAAGACACAGAGACAGGGGGGGAAAGAGAGAGAGAGAGAGAGATCAGTCAGAGATCAGTCAGCTCAGTCAATGCAGTTTTTCTCTTTTTCTCTCTTCACTCTGAGTTATGGATTCATTCATGTAGAGGCCTAATTTTGCATCATATTTCAACCCTTTCTTCCCACAAAAAAACAGGCACTCAATTCAATTGACAGAGAGATAGAATCACACCGTGAGGAACAAAGAGAAACGCATCATCAAGCTTCACAAAAGCAAACCCCAGCAGCAGCAAAGACAGAGGACTCAGACAAAACAAAACACCCACCCGCCCAGGTACCCGTCGGTAGAAAGGAGGAGGAAAGTAGCCGGAATGCGGTTGCAGAAAGCACAAGCCTCCTACACAGGCCTCGTTCTCCATCTCATCGTCGTCTGCCGCCATCGCGAGTCCTTTCACGAGACCGCTATTCTCCGAGGCTCTTCCTCAAGAGGACAAACGCGCAAGCCACAAACCCGGCTCATGCAATCCCCACGGCAACAACAACAACAACAAGGGAGAAAGAATGAAGAAGCAACACTTAGTTAGCTACCTAGCTAGGGTTTGCTGCTACATCTCTCTAGGGTTCTTGATCACATGACTGGAAACTCTCTGGACTCGGTGGTGGTAGATCCCATAGGAACAGCGGCAGGTCTAGAGAATTTTGCGCTCAATTTCCCACAGACGTTTAATCTTCTAGCACCAAATCTGTTTTTCCTTTGTGTGCAATTTTACATGCATTTGGGTTGTGGTGTTCTATTTTTTCTTGGTCATGAAACCGTCAATGATCTCATGATGATGATGATGATGATGATGATGATAACGTTGTTGATGGTTTCTTCCTCAAACCGTGTCGTCAAGTGTGTGATGGAACCTGACATTTTATCTTTCCTCCGACTAAGGGTCTCTTTCCATTAGGCTGCTATGATCACAGTTACACACAACAGCCAAATAGAGAAACACTGATATAAGGCCTTTGTTTCTTGCCGCACGACAGTCGCTCTCCATTGGAAAGCCGTATGAGTATTGGGAAATTTACACTCCAAAATATGTGTTTAATCATGTTAGGAGCTTTGGGAACACATGTTCTGAAGAAGAAGAAAAAAAAAGCCTGATGTCATTGTACGGTGAATCACAGTTGGATTCACACCTTTGACAGCTCTTACAATTGGTCAATACTTGACAGATAGAACTATGAGATGACTCTGAGCACAACTAGAAAAAACATAATAGAAATCTATTGCTATCACACAGTTGGATTCACACCTTTGAAACAGCTCTTGCAATTGGTCAATACTTGACAGATATAACTATGAGATGACTCTGAGCACAACTACTTGAAAAAACATAATGAAAAGCTGTTGCTATCACACAATTTGTGATCACAACAGTGTAATGGAAAGATGTTTTAAAAATTATGTCACAAAGACAAAATTATATCCATCCAGAGCTTTGCTCCCATATTGGAGCTTATTGTATGAGAGGGTTGGGTCAATCTTCAAGCCTGCACATCTGCAAATATGATGATGATGTTTGTTGAGGGTCAATCCGCAAGCCTGGGTCTGCATGCCTAACAAGATGTGCATTTTGGTTAAAAGTATGTTGACCTAACTTATGCCAAGTAAAATAGGAGTCCTATTCCAAGCTCCAAACACTTCCAAGAATTGTACACAGTACACATCCCTGACCCAATTCAGCACAAATGAGGGATTTTCTAACCAACCTTTGTGGGATTTTCTAACCCAACCCATCAAAAAGAAAAATATACAATAAACTCCCTTTATTATCACACCCATTTTAGTCACATTCTTGTTTGTGTGACACATCTTTTGGTAACCATCTGTTTTAGTAATCTAAACATCATTTTTTAAACTCACTATCACACTTGTTTAGTAGCACAAAATATTTGTAAACTTTTTTTTATAAATGTGATTATAATGGGGAAATCTAGGGCAAATATTAGGGTTTTGTAAATTGTAGTTCCCTTTGACAAGGTTAGTGTTGCTTTGTGTTCAAGTTGTGCAAACTAACAACAATGAATCTAGTTGTTAAAAAAAGAGGGAAAAAAAATTATGTAGACAAACAAAATATATGCAAAATTGCCAAAAAAAACCAAAAGAATTAATTAAAAAATCTAGTTAACAAGTTACACAAGTTAATAGTTAAAAAACTCAAACTCAATGTAAATTGTCACATTAGAACATGTAGAAATCATACCCTTTTTCAAATCTAATAATGCATAGTAAAGCTTAAAATAGCCCAAGCGAAAAATTTAAACAATTAGCACCTTTAGTCTAGCATAAAAGGCTATTTTGTAAAGTTTTTTTTTGCATATAGTCATAATCTTGTAAGGATTTATATGGAATGTGACTATCCATGTTTAAATCCAATTTGTTAGCATGACAAAAAAAAGTGGTCACCAAGGGTGTGATTATAATGGGGGTTTATTGTAATGTACCAATAGTAGCTAATTAGTGATATATTTATGTCCAACTCCTTATTTTCCTTGTAAATTGCAACAATAAGGCAGAAGGAAATGGAGAAATGAATATTTGATTAATTTGAATTGTTAAGAGGTGTTTACACATGAGTGGCTTCATAGTGATGCACTTTTTGGATGAGACCATGTTAAAGCCCCCAAGGCTTTGTTCCTAGTGTAAATGGACCATAGGAAACTTCATAATTGTAAATGTAGTAATTTTGTTTTGAGAGCATGTTAAACCTTGATAGGAACCTATGATGACAAGCTTAGTGCTTGTCATTTGATGTTTCACTGAACTACATAAACAACCATGAACATGAACCTAGAGCTAGTATGGAAGTTATCTATATTTAAAGTCATTTCACACTTGTTGATAAGCTATCACAAATGACCAAAAATGGTAGGCAATTAATTAGAAAGATGATTTATTAACTCATTTCAAAAGTTGTTAATTTACTTGTTATTTTAATTTAGAAATAGTTCATTGTCCCTATTCACATTTGTCACACTCGTTTTGGTTGGTAACCTACTAACTATTAATCAAGCTATTAAGATTCACAATGACATAAAAAATGATATGATTTCACCATATGCCTTAAGGAGACAAATGCACAAAAGAGGAGGAAAGATCTCAACGATCATAGCGATGACAAACATATTAAGGCCAAGGGATTCATCATCAACTTGGTAATGGTTCACAAGATCAAGTCCCATGGGAAGTGATAGGCTTGACAACAAGCATGAATTTTTTTGGAATTGTAGTTACTAATGCTAGACTATAGGAAGTTCACATCAACTTGCATGCATGTAGTGCACATTATAATAGAGCACACATATATAGAAAGGATCTATGACATCATGTATTACCTTCATGATCTTTGGTAGCATGTCATGGTGCAAGTTCATAAAGCTATGTAACATATGGTGATGCTTATTACAATCAACAAGGGTTTGCTACTCTTGGAAACAATTACTAGCAAGTTTTGGGTCATGGGGAAAGCTTGTTATCTTGATGATATTCCCAAATGTGTATACACAAAGTAATGAGGGTTTCAAAGACCTTTCAATGCGCAAAATCTTTCCAACCATTTGTTTTTTTTATAGATCAATCATTTTTTATTATGATGAAGCTTAACTTCAAAACAATGGTGCACATAGGGTGGACAATGTAAAGTTCAAGCATGTGACAATGAGTTCATATGACATGAAGTTTACACACACAAAAGAAGGTTTGGCACAAAAGAGACACAAAAAAAAGGAAAAAAGGCAATGGATTAATAGTCTACAACCTTAGGTACAAGATTGGTAGTTTTCCAAATGTGATATATGCGAAAATGTACATAATTTGAAGACTTTATTGAAACTTGAATAGTTTACTATTTTCACTACCATTTGGTGACAGTGTTATTAATGACTTGCCATGTCACTATGCCACATGTGTTACTTGCCAAAAAAATGACTTATATTTGAACAAAGGTTGCAAATTGTTTAGTTATCATTTGCAAATTACGAACAAATGTGAATTCACCTTTAATAACCAATAAATGAGCATATTTAATCAACATCTTTGGCAATATGGAAGATAACAAAGACTTATGGCTATGATTGAATGGACTTCCCAAAGGTGATTTAGAAGTCCTAAATGTTTAATCTCACAATGATGTATAAATTCATTTTAGGTATGGAACGATATTGATGGTCACCTATCATATGATTATATGTGGATTATTGGAGGAGATTTCAATATGGTTTCAAGCTCAAATGCAACTTAAACAATTGCAAGACATTGATAAACGAGGTTGAGAAGTAACATTGGTTCCAACTTAAATAGGGCCTACAAGTTGAGGACTAACTCTTTCTTTTAGATGGACTAAAATTTTCATGGGAGAATCTACAACTAAGCACTTATAGGATTTTAACATGCTTGGACAAGTTTTACATTTTCACAAGGGTAACACATAGTGAAAGTGTCAAAATGACTTCATATATGATTTGGAAAAATGATGTGTCATTGCTTACTAGTAAACCTATTCGTTTTTTAAAGTGATAGCCAATTGAATATCATCATAGAAAATGAATGACCATTAGGTCAATGAAGTTGATGTTGAGAATGTTCAACATATTTAAATTAGCCTTTGAACTTTGATGGGTTTCTTCTTTAAACTTAAGTGAATGATTAGTTTTTACAAAAAAACAAATTGTAAACAATGCACAACAAATTTTTTTGTAGGAGGTTGAAATTAAAATAAATATAAAATTAATTCAACTTTAAAGCACTTAATTTCAAATATTAAGAGACATTCAACAAATTGAGGGGCATGGTTCAATAATTAAAGGTCATCAAAATTGAAGATAATTTGGCAAGAACATGTGCTTGTGTGATGGAAAGTTGTAGTAGATCAATGTTCTAAGGAGTTATTGCAAGTTGTTGGAAAAAAAACTCAAATTTCCTTTTTAAGTAACTTACACACCCAAGCATCCTTAATAACATCCTTGTTTTACATGAAACACTTCAAGAGCGGGGTAGGCAATCCAAACAAGATTTATTCTTCTTAAAGTTGGATTTTTCTAAAACATATGATTACATGTCTCCTACCCTTCCATTTTGGTTGTTTAAAAGGTTGGTATTTTTTAATGATTTTGTGTTTTCATCAAACTTCTTTTTTTCAATGCTCAAGTTTTGGTTTGTGTCAATGGTAGCTTTACCTCACCTTTACCTATTCAAAGTGGAGTTAAACAAAACTATACCTTGGCACCTGATCTATTCCTCATAGTAAAGGAAATCTTGAACCAATCCATCAAGAATTTTTATTTATTTTTATATAAAGCATCCTCCTCCCATATAAAGCATCCTCCTCCTGCCAATCATATTTCATTTACTTCAAGATGTGATAAACAATTCATTGTGTTTCTAGTTGAAACCTTAAAATTAGTTTTTGGTGATGTTTGAAGACTTATTATCAATTGGCAAAAAAATGTAAATTATTAATATGGAAAAGGTAACTCCAAATGATAATGGCTTGAGGAATTCCAATGGCAATAAGCTAAAGACAAAAAGATGTTCAAACTATTATTTCAAATATATTTTGAATTAAGTATTGAATTCTTTGACCTTGACGGTCTCACAACATATGAAGGGCATGATTTCATACAACAACCATCACCATGCTAATCTAGCATATGAGGAATTTCATGCTTTGTTTTACCAATCACCAAATTTGTTACAACATTTTCATACCTCATGCAATTTTCACAACACCTTCAATATTTTGACTTACTGACCACACATACACCTAGATACCTCTAATTTCAAAACCAAGAGAATAGATGCATATCATTTACAATGAAATAAAAGTTGCCATTTTACTTCCAAGATTTTTCCATTCCCAAAGTTAGTTTCATACATGTTTTTTCAACCTTTAAAACTTCTTTGATCAACTATCACATCTTTACCAAGCTTCACACATGGTCACTAATAATTTTCAAAATCCAATCCACCTTAAAAAAAATCTTAACAAACCTTTTTAGATGCATTTGTTTTCTTTTTAATTATCTAGCTTCCTTGGTAAACTTCACATTTTCCAAAGCAAACAATAAATAGCCTTGCAAATATGGGTTTCATTTAATACATGTCTTTAAAACCTTCATCATTAATTGGAAAACTTTCATTTAAGTATTTATGCAATTTCAATTGAAAAATGTTTCATTAACATATTAAAAGGTGATTAATTTGGTTATTTGAAAATATTTTGGTGTGTTCATGAAATTATTTTTGGATGATTTCAATGTATTTAGTCACTTAAAAACACATATGAACAAATTGCAGTTATGTTTTAACAAATGCCAAGAATTCAATTTTAACTTTTAAAAATGCATCCTTTGGTGTATTCAAAGGTGATTTTAAGTACATTTTATTCAAAGAGGGCAAATTACTAGATCCCATGAATTATTTATGATTGTTAACATGCCACCTTCAAAAACTCCTAAGGATATTCAAGTTTTCAATAATATGGTTTAATTTTATTGTTGTTATTTAGGATTTTGCCTTCATCATTGCCCTAATCACTAAACTATCAACAAAGGTTGAGAAATTTGATTAGACTTTAGAATGTGAAGTGGCATGGGAAACAATAAAGGATAGATACATGGATGCCCCAATTTTGATTGGTCCAAGGTGGGATATGGAATTCCATGTACACATAGATGCTTCCAGTTCGGTAGTAGGAGCTATGCTTGCTCAAAACCCTATTGAAAATGTGATCAACTAATTGATTATACATTTTTTATTTCAACAATGCAAAGAAAAACCACGCTACTACCAAAAGGGAGGCATTAACTATGGTTTATGCCTTGCATAAATTCAAACACTACTTGTTAGGCGACAAATTTGTCTTTTATGTGGACCACATGGCACTCTTGTATTTGATCAAGAAACCATAAGTTTGTGAAAAGATAACTAGATCATTACTCCTTTTTATAGACTTTGATTTTTCAGTAATGTACAAACTAGGATGGTTTCATTCAATTGTAGATGCCTTATCAAGGTTGCTAGATGTTACCAAAACCATGAAAGGCCCAAATTCATACCACATATGCTTATTTGTTTTTACTACTACCTATTTGGCTTAAAAAAATCAAGATTTCTTTACCATTAATTTTTAAAAATGTTTTTGCAAAAGAACAAAAGAAAAGTTGACTTTCAAAGCCATGTCTTTCACATTTCTTGAAAGCCAACTATATAAATAAGGCATGATCAAATGTTCAAAAGATGTTTGCATCAAACCAAATCCCCATAGTTCTCCAAGAAATGCACCAATGTATGAGAAGACAACATTTTTTTTTTGTAAACATCACAATCAACAAAATCTTGAATGTTAATTTTACATTAATGTGTTAAAGTACTATTAGTCTTGTGATGACTACCAATCTAATGAAATTTTGGTAATTACAAACATTGCCAACTTGATGACCACTTTGCTATAAAATTCCTTCATGAAATGGGGGTTGACTTTTATTGACCTTATTAACCTTACTGGTTAGTATACAAAAAATATGTACATTTTGATACCTATCAATATGCTACCAAATGGGTGGAAGCTAAAGCATTAAATCACAATCAAGTTCATTTATGAATTCATTCTTACCAAATTTGGATGCTCATTCGCATTGGTGAATGACTAAGGTCTACATTTCATCAATGTAGCAATTGAGATTTTACCACCTAGTTCTTGATGAAGGACACAAGTTTTACAACTTACTATCTACAAGGAAACAACTAGGCATAATCAACAAACAAGGTGATTGGGTTATTGTTGACCAAGTTGGTCAATGAAAAAAGGATAGATTAAGATGAACATTTCCATACCATTTTTTATGCCTACATGGCATCATTCAAAGTTACAACTAACCATACTCCATTTGAATTGGTCTATGGACTTCACCTATGATGCCTACAAATTATTTGCTACCCACCACAAATTCCCAAGCCTCCAAGGATTTTTTTTCGTGAAAGTCTTCATCAATAAAATGTCCAATTTGGAAAAGTTGGATGAATCTAGGCAAGAAGTAGTTGAAATAATAAAAAAACATCAATGGAATCATGCTCTTTGGGCACATCAACATTACAAGAATAAATCCTAAATGTTATCTATGGGGGATTACATCTTGTGACTTCCCAAGGGTAGAAAAAACCCACCTAAGAAAATTCAAAAAATGATGGTTTGGATCTTACCAAATTCAATATTGTTTTATTGGTCACAATGGACAAGTTTGATCTAAACCCCATTATAGTCAACATCAACAAGTTGAAACCTTATAATTTTTTGGATTCAAACCTAAAGGATTAGAAGCTCAAATACAAGGGGGAAGAGATGAGATAATTGGAACTCCGAATGAAAGAAATTATAACTTGGCATTATAGGAAAATTGTAAAGACAGAGAACTTGAAGTTGACAATTCCACAAAAGCCCCAACATAACTCAAAAAAGATACCAATTCTATAGAACCAAAATGTGCTATCAATTTTGTAGCACTGGAACAACTTACCAATTATGTAGAACTATAAGAAGATATCAATTTTGCAAAACCAGAATTGACCGTTACCACTTCCATTGGGTTTTTGACAAAACCTTCCCAATTTAGAAAAATTGGCGTAATTTTGTTGACTAACAATTCTTTGGACAACATGCAATCCAAGGAATCCAGGGAATTTCATCTCGTTGGATAATCCAATGCGATTCAACATCCAATGTGCTTTTTCGTTCAATTGTTTTCTTATCCAATGGTCACTGGATTTGGGAATTCATATTGACCATTTTGATACACCCTTTCAATATCGGATGCTTTACCAACATGCACAAGACCATTCCCAATCGTTTTCTTCTCCCCACCATACTTCTATAAGAAGGGAGCCTTGTCCCTTTCCTTTTCATCTTGTTGAAGTTTTTTTGGTAGCCTTTGCATTCCAATTTTCTCCATTCTGGTGCATTTGAGAGCATAATCAGGGTTAGTGTGAATAAGGCAAAAGCTGAGAGAATAACTAGAGAACAGACAAAGAGATAGAAACTTAGAAAGATGGAAGGGGAAAAAGAGAAGGTATTGGAGCTGGAAAGATGAGCATAGGAACCAAAAATGGACAAGCAAGAAAGAGAAAGTTGTA
>Ga0116231_10004147_pt1 | contig 29540 bp, 26 predicted proteins | sample S1TSphgellanicum_2_FD_89695 | JGI IMG/M metagenome (GOLD analysis project Ga0116231, IMG submission 89695) | Host-associated microbial communities from peat moss isolated from Minnesota, USA - S1T2_Fd - Sphagnum magellanicum MG | ecosystem: Host-associated > Plants > Peat moss > Unclassified...
AAAAAAAAAAAAAAACAATTTTGAAATAAAAATAGTGTCTTCCTTTTCTTCTCTATCTCTAAATATCCAATGCCCTTCTTCTCCTACTACCACAAACAAAATCTCCTCTTTCCAAGAATGGTTTGCCATTTGCTCCCCTTCAATAATCTCTCTCCTTTTTTTGCCTCTCACAAAGTTTTTGCAGCCACAAACAAATGGTTTGCAAACATCTTTTACTAGGTACATTCATAATGAAAAAACTAATGCCTACTACAACAAAATATGTCTTTATGTGCTCTCGGCTACTGTTGTTGACTAAGATTTCACAACATCGTTGCCCAAAATACATTGTTTTTGTCTTTTGGAACAAGTAGTAGTTGTAGTTATAATGGACAAACAACACTTATCAAGCAAGTTAGCTCCCTTATACCTTACATTCAAGAGTAGAAATGAATCACATAATTCTGCATCTACCATTTCCAAAGAAGCAAACTAAATATAATAATAGTTGTTTAGAGCAAAAAACATTGAACCAACTAGAGGGCAGTTCTTGGTGTCTTGAGTTACTTATGGGACCTTAAACTAAAATTGGGTTATGGGGATGCATGTTAGAAGAAGAAAGAAACTTCTTGGGTAGACTTCTTCATGTCTTATGAGGAGTAGCGAGAGGATGTGGTTTGTTGTTCTTTTCCTTTCAAGAAGAAGAAAAAAAAAGAAAAAAAGGTTTTTGGCAAGTTTACTTTCTAAATGGGTGATTTTGCTAACAACAAGCCAACTATAGCAAGTTAAGATCTCACAATTCAATGTTTGGAGAATGATATGTCTTTGTCTTTTTTTCAAATTCATCATTTTTTGGACCTCATGCTTTTAGAAGCCATGGTTCTCAAGAAGCCAATTTTAATGATCTTATAACCATTGTTGACAAATGAAAACATCTTCAATCAAAATTCAAAGTTTTTCATTAAAATGAAAACATTACCAAGCATGTTGCAATTGTGGAATATTGTAATACTTTCATAAGAGACCATCACTTGTCAAATTCAAGACAACATGCCTCTATTTGTGCAACCAAGAAAGCTATAATGGCATATTGAAACAAAAATCCATAACATGAAAGTATTTTGCAATCATTCATTGTTGTTTGCCTTCAATTATGCAAAGTGTGTCATAAACAAATGATTAATTGGGATGATATTCACAAATATCCATTACAAAATTTGGAGGACAAATTTGATCAAATATGCACAAGTCTTATTGTGCTACATCAAGTGAAAAGGATCAATCACCTCAAGGTTAATAAGGTCATCGGTATTATGGTTCTCATAAAGGTAGGAAGAAGTGTGAAAGGAAGTGAAATGCAAATAATATGAAGTAATACAAAATAAAAAGGCAAGAATATACATGAAATTTGATGGTGAATTTTTGATGAGGTTGTTAAACCAAAGTGAAATTCATAAGAGACATTTTGTAAGGATGATGTTTTAAAAAATAATAGAGAAGTTACAATTTATGTTCACAAAGCTCATAGTGGACATGTCCTCAAATTAAAAATTCGTCAATATTTCTTGCCCATATATGCTTTGATAGTCAAATATGTTATGAAAATTTTGAAACATGTGGTCAATACACCAATTGTGTCATAATTAATATATTTTTGACAAGAACACAAGATTGAAGAAAGGGTCAACTTGTTGGAATGTGTGACTTATAAATTCTTCCTTATTCCAAAAAAAAAAAAACTATTACCATATTTCATGCACATTACAATTAAGGGTGTTATATATATATGTTTTTCATCAAATAATTTAAGGTTAGAACCATTCATCATGGTCCTATGTTTAACTTTGTGTATTATGCAAGGATGATTGGGATTATGTTTAATAAAAGTTATGAGATTTTCAAAAGCAAAGAACATAATTGGATAAAAAATATTCTCCCTCTCATAACCATCCTTGTAGACAACTATTGTCTTGCAAAATGAATTCATGAAAAAAATATGTTATTAAATTATCTTGTCATTAATTGTGAATTTTTTATTCCACTTTGAAAATTAATCATAATGATTTGCCACTATATTCCACTATAGTTCCAAATCAAAATGGTCAAAGCATGTTCATATTTTATATATCATGCTTCAAAGATAAAGAAAGTAGCCAAGAAGGAATGACTAATGAACTTTGTCTTCAAATCACGTTCGATGCCATAGGAGATGTCCAATTCATGATCATTGTTATTGATAAACACATGACAAGTTTAAATGTCATTAATGCAATTTTGAATAAATAAGTAATGTTTAAAGAATGGCAAACTAGGGGGCAACAAAATTCTTGGATGAATATTATTCTATAGATTCCATGTCTTGAAGGCGTGAAAGGAAATTTTATTTACAAAGATCAAAAACATGTTGTGTGATGATGATTACATGACATAATGTTTTGTGGTTCAATGAGAATTTTTTTGACAAGAAGGTTTCTCTATTTTTTGAAGTGTTCAAAGACATTAAAGGTGTTGATGTTTATTTTTGCTTAGGTTGGACCAATGAAAATGTATCATCGAGACCATTGATAGATAGAAAATTCCTATTATATATTCTAGTCAAAATTTGGACTAAAAAAAATCATGAAACTAATAATAATAAATTTTGTTCAATCATATCTACTCATATCTAGGTTCAAAAAACTTTAATCCATTTATGAAAAGTATGAGAAAAACATCAAAACAACAAAATTAACTATGGAGTTGAAGCTTTTCTAGAAAACAATATACTCTTCTTTTGTACTCCCCAAAAAATCCATGTTCTACAATAATCATGTGTTTTGCCAAAAATGATCATCTTTAAAATAGTCCTATGATCAATCCAAATTCAAATGGTGATGAAAATTATGTAAACTAGCTAGTAAATCCTAAGAAAGTAACTAAGTAAGTAACTATTAACTAACTAATTATTTACAATGAGTAATTATTCCCTTAACACTACCCCACACATATTTTGAATTAGGTCCTAGAATTTTGGATCAAAACATGTTAAAAAGCTGAATTAGTCTACTATTTCTAATCTTGTGGGTCAAAAATTTAATGCTAATATTATTGTATTACAATTTGATTTATCTGTATTATAGTCTAATCTATTTGTGCTTGTCATACTTCAAATTGAATCAAAAGTTGATTCTTTATTGTGCTCAGAATCTATTGTTGTACTTCTTATACCTTTGTTTGTAGTTGTGCACTTGTTTGTTGATATGTTATTATCTACTCCTATGACTGCAACTCTAATGTGACTTGTATCTACTATTGTGACTATAGATCTGATGTTGCTTAAATTTACTACTATGATTACAAAAGTGATGTGATATAAGTCTGTTCTTGTTGTTGCAACTCTAATATTGGATCAATATGATCCTCTTGTAGTTCCTCAATTTCGTGTTCCTTAGTTTGTATCTATCCTCTTATTTTTGTAGTTGCACATCCATACTTTTGGGAACTAACCTCCTATGCATTAAACTTTAACGGCTTTAGACTTTATTCTGATACATATTCCATATATCAAGTTTTCTTTCGAGAATTATCCCTTCCTCCTTTGAGGTCTATTGGTTCCTACTTTGTTGTTTTTATTTATGTTGGTTTTGCACCATCAGTTTGTTCTTTCTCTTCTTCCTCATTTGAGGTTTCTAGTTTTGGAGTCAAAAGCAAAAATTGATACTAAAATAATAGTATGACCTTTTCCATTTGGGATACCTTATGCCTATAAAACTTCTCATTTTTCTCATACATTTTATAGACTTTTCTTATATCCTTCTAGACCATATCCTGCATTACATCCCACCAAAGATCTACATCCTTTTCTTCCATAATCAATGCCTTGAATTTTACCTGAAACAAACTATGTTACTTTTTGAGTTCATTGTTATCTTTGAAACATTGTCATAATTGAAGGGTTTGATTCCTTGGGCTTGCTCCAAAACCTATTACAATATTTCATTAAGAACCAGCTACCTCTATAGGTTTTTGTCCAACTCTGCCTATCTCTGGTCAGATTGCCTCTATATTTCATTTTTGGATTAGTATACGTTACCAATATCTTATTTGAGCTCCTCTAGCACAAGGAAGCAACTTTGGTTTGTGAAGAAAGAATTTTTGAAGTTGAGGCAATAAGCAATCTATTAGTACCACTTTTCTCTTCATGCATGTTGTTGCTACACACAAATATGGTTGTAATCCAAATTTGAAAACAATAGTTAAGAAACTATCTATTGTCATGTTTTGAAGATTATTGGTTAACTTCAATAATTTTTCATATAAACCTCCACCCTTTCATTCTTCTCCTACTTCATGTTCTTTAGCTATAGATAGACTTGCTCATCATTCTGAATTGTTCTAAACCGTTTATAAAAAGTTAATTACAATTTTGCAAAAATATAATCTAGGTAGTCTCCCATGTAATTGTTACACTAATAAGATATAATATCTTTGAGGGTAAAATTAAATAGATTAATAATTTATGCATCTTTTGTTTCACCATTTGTTCTAATAGTACCCTCAAAAATTCTAACATGAGCATCTGGGTCAGAATCCTTCACATATTCCTGATAGTTAAGTGGTCAACAATAAGGCTTGTTTAGTGGTAATGGTGGTTTGCCTTCGATTCACCATTGGTAATCCAAAATATCTTGAAGGTCCTGGTGGTCTTGATCCTCCTCCTCCTAGATCTGTGGATGTCCAGCAAAAATCCTATCCACTTATTTAGGCATTTTTGTATGCATACTCACAAGGTCTATTCCCCTTGGAGTTTGTGGTTTCAACCTCATACTAACAGTGGTATGGGTTGGTGTTATTATAAATGGAGTTTCTATAATTGTAACCATAGAATGGCGCATTACCACAAAAAATAATGGTACAGATCTTACTGGTTCCATTATGAAATTGGAAGTTGTTTCATAGGTAACTCCAACATTGTTGTGATGGAACAAATTTGGTGTAAGAGCTATAAAAATTGGTACTAAATTTGTTATAGTCTGAACTTTCAATTCCATTTTGTTGTTTTTCCACATTTGTTCCATGAGTTTATGGTTTTAGATTTTGATTTCTAAAATGTTCAGCAAATCCTTACTTCACATTATATTTAATAAATGGACGTTCATTGATCTGATGTCTAATTGATGGCAATATGTGCAACGTGAAGGCTTAGGTCTTGGAACTTTATTCACATTATGAATTCCTCTATTCCAATTCCTTGGAACTCCTTTTAACAATGCTTCCACTCTATTGATTAAGTTTGGGTTCATTATATTTTATTCTAGTAACCACATGTACACCTTCTATTACTGTTGGTTCTTCTCTTGGTAAGACTATAATTTATTGTCTAGTTATAAGTGTCGACTCAACTCCTTTGGACATTTTGGTGCCTTGAGTTGCAACTTCTTGCTCAACCACATAATGAATCTGAGGTTCAAATTCTAAGTTCTTCCTTCAAGCTCTTCATCCTCATGTTCTTTTCGATAGTAAGGAAGTGAAGTAAAAATGTACCTTAGGATTACTTCCTCCCTTTTTGACATGTTTAGTCTATGCTCTTATTCATGAACTAAAACATCAAAGTTATGTTGTTGCATCAAACTTGTTAATTCAAGTGCAACTCTTTGTCAAGGTTCAGATTCCCGACTTCTTTGTCTAAACTCGACCTGTGAGTCCGCATTTTCAATATGACGTTCTTTTCTCCTAGAATTTTGTTGCAAATTGCTAGTGCGTTTATGTGTTTACTAGTTTGCACTTCACGATAAAGTATCGATGTTGCTTGAGGCGTTATGTGGTGTGCAAATTTCTTTTTTGTCCATGAATGTCTTTATTCAGATCGAGAAACTTTTTTAGGTGTTATAAATTGCCGATATATTTAATCTGCACTCAAATTCCTGTTTATGGCAATGCCATTTTCCACTTGTTCATGTACTATAACCTGATCCAATTGTCTCTTCGGACTTGTAGTTATAATTTTATTTTCCATCTCTCCATGTTCTAATTCAAATTTGAACAAACTTTTGCATTATAACAAAATCTTCACAGTTAGTTATTTTTCTTAGATTTACTTCCTGAACAAAAATTTATGATCAAGATTTGGAAAAAATGTAAGAAATGAAAATTTAACTTCACTATCAATTTTTAAAAACAAAAATTCCAGCAACAAGACATAAACTACATTTTGAATTCAGGCCCTAGGATGGTTGCCAATTGGTAGATACATAATTCCTATCATATATTTTAGTCAAAATCTGGACTAAAACATATGATGAAACTAATACTAATAAATTTTTTTGGATCAAATCTATTCATATCTTGGTATATAACTTCAATCCAATTATGAAAATTATGAAAAAACATCAAAACAACAAAATTAACTATGGAGTTGAAGCTTTTTCAAAAAACAATATACTTTTCTTCCATACTTTTCAAAAAATCCATATTCTACAATAATCATGTGTCTTGCCAAAAATGATCATCTTAAAAGAGTCCTATGATCAATTCAAATTCAAATGGTGATGAAAACTATGTAAACTAGCTAGTAAATCCTACAAAAGTAACTAGATAAGTAAGTATTAACTAACTAACTATTTACAAGGAGTAATTACTCCCTTAACAACCATTGTGAACATCATTTGATAGGTGATTTCCTATATGGTGGATTAGACACCATTAATCATGTGAAATGTCATTGGGAGATTAAATATACAATACTTGGTGGAAAAATTAATCATTCCATTTGAAATCTCATTGTTGTAGTTATGGGAAGCATTCACAATGGTATTTGAGTTGGGAGTATATTTTATTAGGGGTGCAAGTATGTTAATAGGAGTTAAGAATTGTGTTGACTTTCAAGAATTTTGCATTCCCATGATTTTGAAAATGAACTCCATGAGTTTTAGTCATTGAAATTTAGTTTGGTATGGTGAACAAGGTTTGTACATTAATGAATTTGCATGTCAATATTTTTTGTGGAATTCTGCAATGTTTCATTTTATCATTTATTGATATAAAGGCTTGGGTAAATAGTTGTTGATTAGATCTTTTTAAATTTCAAACATGTTTTATTTTATGTGAAACAAAATCATTTGTTCTCAAAATGCATGAAAGTCCATATATTGATGATTATGAGGGCGTAGAATTGAAAGAAATTTGAAATTATGTTTTAATGTGTTGATACATTAATATACATTGAACCTGTTTTTTACTCCTTGACAATACATAATTTGAAAAACTTCCTTGAAAAAAAAAGTCCTTTGATATATATATATAAACATTAAGTTTAACTTTTATAAAATTGGGTTTGTGTTATTATATATTTTATATGGTTTATTAATATCATGTTTTGAAAATTGCATGGATAATTGCCAATTTGTCACATTTAATGCAAAATTTGATACCATAAAAAAATGATATATTAGTACATATATGTTATTTATTTTTTTAACATCAGTTTTTCTAAACATTGAAACATTTTGTGCCAAATTATTGTGATAAGAAATATTAACATTGAATAATATTTTGGAATTAAGGGATTTTTCATCAAATGGATGATAAATACATTATGTAATATTCTTTCGTCTAATTTTGGGATTTTTTTTTTGCTACATGGAAGTTAGATGAGTGTTTTGTATAAAAGAAATATTTTGGCCTTGATGGGTTTTATTATTATACTTTGACTTTTAGATCATTTCAAACCAAAAATAAATGTAAGTGTGCTAGTATTATCGTATCATTATGCGAGAGTTTTTTATTTATAATTTTTGAATTTTTGTGAATTATATTTAAGGTGTAATGTTATTAAATTACATTATCTTAATAATAAGATTTCAAGAGGAATGCAAGATGGCCAAATGATAGTAGGCATAGGCATAGATTGATTAGAAATGAATGCATTGAAACTCCATACAAAGAACATGGTCAATCAATTTTCAAAGTATTGAATCAAAATTATTATTTCCTTTTCAACTTATGTAAGTGATGGCAAATGGAATAATGTCTTCTTGAAATTATTTTTTTTGTGATTGCTTAATAATTTCTGCCTCATGTAAGTTCATATAATATAATTGTTGTAAAAAAAAATGGAGTCAGATTATTTTCACTTGTTACATACAATGTCAATTTCAAGAATTTATAAATATTCATGAAAAAAAAAAACTTAAAAAAGAAACAATTAAGGAGGTTTTATAATGCACAAAATTTGCCTTATAACAATGTCAAAGTTCCATGTGAAGAATTATTTGTCATTATGCATGATTTGGCAAAGGAGTTTCAAAAGGTAAAGTCCAATTCACCATTGGATGAAAATCAACATACTTTGAAAATTATGAAAACTTGTTTGGAAAGATTACAAAAACCTTTTAGTTTCACATGTTTAAGTATTATTAATATGTTTTTGAAAATATCTATTTGAAAAAATTCAAAGCAATGTCCATTGTACAAGGTGGATTAATAAAAAGAATTAGAAATAACCAACTTCCAACAAGGATGTGATTCAAAATCCTCAAATGAGCCAAAAGATAAGAAAAACTTGCCATCACATGTTATGGTGGCAATCAATAAATTAAAAAGAATGTTGTTGGGTGTATTTAATAGGATAATGGGAGCCAACCCCATCACTTTGAATGCTTGTTTCATGATTACTTAAAAACAATGAGAGTCCTTACTAGGATGATATGGCAAATTGTGCGATTAGTTATAAAAAGTGATGAATTAGAAATCCATGATTTTTACAATGGAAAAAGATATCATTTTTTTGGTCACAACATACTATATTGTATTATGTAAAGATATGAATATACATTATACATGATTATGTCATTTTGAAAACATTTCAAGTCCCCTAATAATGAAAAACAATGGATGCATTTTTTTACCATACTCTATGAATGTTTTTGAGTATTTTGTACTCACTAAATTCATTCCAAACTATTCCACATACATGTTTCCATAACATATTAAAAATGTTATCATGTAAATGCATCAAAGACTTGCAACTTTAGTACAAACTTCAAAACTAAAATAACGAAAAACAAACAATACTTACATTTGTTATGATTCTTATCAATGTGATTACACACCTTATTCCTAAACATTTTGAAGGTGAATTATGATATTTGAGCGTGGGCAAAATTTTTTAAAAAATAGAGATACTTTGGGGTCTTAATAGGGTAAGTAATAGGAATCACTTCATGACATAATCATTATTTAGTTGAACCATTGTGGTAAGTGGTTATTTAACTTGATGTTGAAAATTTTGTATGAATTTGTATAATATTGTTTTTGATGGACCCTTATGGACGGAAATAGGTGATGTTTCAAGATTATAAAAGTACATTTACCAACAACATACATATGAAAAGTAGCAAGAGATCAAAAGGACATGATGAATAAATTTATAAAAATATATGAAATTGTTTTCAATTTGAAGAAGAGCGTTCTTTGTAGCACCATGTTCAAAACCATGTCTTTTGCTCAAAGGTGCACATTAAAAATTTATATCTATGACCCAATGGGATAGGAAATTTAAATTTTATCTTAAGAGTTTTGATTTGAAACTTTGATAACTTATTCTAATGATGGGCCAATCAAAATGGCTGATTGCTAAGATGTTTTAATTGTGATATATGCTTATGCTTTGAATTGAAATACTTGTGTGCAAAAACCATGACATGGCCTTTTTATATTTTATATATTTTTATTAGTATGATTTTTTTCCAATTTAGAGTTTTTTCCCTAATCGCGGGGTTCTAGTTATGTTTTAAAATTTGAGTGTAACAGGGTTATGATTTTTTTCTTGGAAAATATATGATTTAAAAAAAAATCAAATTGAAAAGAGACAAAGATATTTTTGTTCGCCAATCAATGGTGAGTGCATGCTTCTTCACCCTTTCTTAAAATTCCTAGGGGTTGAAAAATACCTAGGCATGCATTTAAAGGTGATCACCTTTTGAAGATCACAAAACGGCCATATTCTAAAACCCCTCCTCTCCCCTCCAACCCCTTTTGTAAGGTTATAAAAATCATCAAAACCCTATAAAACTTTATTTATAAACACACCACTAAGTTGGAAAATAGACAAAGGTATTAGGGGAAAAAATAATAATTTTAAAGACATCAAGGTAACACAAACTATATGTAAAAAAAATTCATCTCAACAACTAACCACTTGTAATAGGTCAATCATGGTGATGGGGGGTATGTCATAAAGGGGTGGAAGTCAAGAAATAGTTAAACCTACTGTTACTGCCCGACTTAAGATGGAGGATATTTGCATCCTTTGTAGCATAATTGAAAATTTTTAACAAAAAAAAAAAAACCCAATATAGAAAGAGGAGGGCCCTTTGGTCCTTTGAAGTTCCAAATGACATTGGCACAATCATGTAAGAACACATTAGTTTTTTTATGCAAACATCCAAATATTTCAATTATTAAATAGAGAATTGATCAGTGGGGTGTTGATTGCAATAACTTCTTTTTTAGCTTGAGTTGCGTCAAAAGCAACAAATCCTTGAATTTTACAAGATCGAGTAACTAAATCCACACATGTTGCATCAACAATGATAACATTAACTAGGGTGCGAATGCCATCTTTGGTGAATACAATGTTGACTCATTGATGAAACAGGTTGAACATGGTTAAAGGAAACACATGTACTTGTTCTCATCCCATGTGAAATCCTGCATTTCTACAAATGTCGTAGACTCCATCATGGGTTCCTATGTGTTTGTTGCTATGGGCACAATGTCAGAGGTGGATACCTCTAGGGTCAATGGGGGTGTGTAATTGAATGATGTGATAATTCAAATCATGTTTGAACTGTTATGGAAAAAATTGGGGAAGATAATTGAAAGGTCGGAAGATTGGTCGAGCCATATGCCAAACACCTGCCCCAGAGCAAAATAAAATTCAAGCATGATGGGCTTCAACTATCGTGTTGGAGAGCATGTTGGAAAGGGTATGATGGTGCAAATGTTGCAAAATGGAATTATAAAGTTAAAAAATTTGTTGCCCGATGAATTGTTCAAAAGGAGGAAGACATGCACATGTTGGGGGTGGTAAAAGATCACATGCCATTTGGAAGTGTTGTTTGAAAAGGAAGGTGTGTTTTGTTGACTCATGCTAAGACTTCAAAAAGGAAAATATATTGATCAAACATAAACTTAATAACTATGATTGAAGCTACAAGGGTCCAATTCCTTAAATAGGTTATGTGCACGATGGCGGTTGTTAATATGAGTTCCATGCCATCGAACGTTATTGGGAGAGAAACTTATTTATGAACTAAAAGTCTTTATAAGCTGTTAAAGGACTTTGGACCCAAAAGATGTCCAAACACTTGAAGGAGGGAGGAGTCAAAAAAAATAAAGGAGTCTATGAAAATGGGAGAAGGATGTGTGCATCGTAATAGATATGATGGCCATTGCATGAAACAATGGGTTAAAATTCCAAAAGGTTACATGAACATCATCCATTATAGGGAGAAATTTGACATGCTAAACATCCTTTAATATGGCATTTTTTATGAAAGATCATGTGAAGGGTGGGGTGCCCAATGGAACCCCCAAGACTCCAAATCCTTTTGATGGGGTGTCAAAGTTAGGTGGCAAGCCAAAGATGGACCATGTACATATTTATGAGGTTGGATAGAAAGACCTATCGCACAAAGTTTAGTCTGAAAATGATCTTATGTAAGTGATACAATTGAAGGTCTATGATGTGAGTGTCATTTACAATTGATGGAAATAAACAAGAGGGAAATTAGTTAACTATAAAATGTAATGCCCTTAAATGAGCTAGGGCAAATAATGCTTCTTTTAGAGGACCACCTTGACGAATTCCCATGGTAGATGGGATGATCTTGACATTGTTTTCACAGTTACAATGATTGTAAAACAAGGGAGATTCAAATGCATAAAATGCACGAACAACAACGATAAGTTGTATGATGTCCCCACCTACAACATGAAAACTTTAAAATATGACCTTTTTTAACACCGAGTTGAAGGCATTTGCCACATCCAATTGAAGAACAACCTAATTAAGGTGAAGGTTTATGGTGCACATGATGTCGTGAATTATCATTTCACATTGACCATTGGTTGTTACTTTGAATTGGTATAAGGAGAAATGTGTTGTTAATACATCGTGAAATGGAAGGCATAAAGCGCAACTTATGAGTCGATACAACTCACAACAATGGGATGAACTCCACTTGAGGGCTTGGTCATGGCTAAAAGGCAAATTGACCCAAGGACATGTGTAATTCAACATGGAATGTGGCTTTGTGCAATATGAGAACAAGGCTCAAACAATTGTGGGAATTCACTCATGAAATTTTTTGGGAGAAAACAATCTTGAAGGTGTTAAAAAACCATCCCAAAAGGACCACTTGTAGATAAGTGTGGCATGCATTGGAATGCTAATTTGTAAGGATCAGACAAAACTTAAATTCCTGATTTGGTTCATAATCTTCTAGGAAAAACAAAAAGAAATTGTCTAATTCAATATGTAAGGCGTTAAAAAGTAAAATGATGTCAAAGGACGTGAATGCAAGAGAAAATGGTGCTAAAGGGCAAGTTGTTCAAAAGTATTCCGTTGTAATGTCCAAAAACAAAACTGCGGAGAAATTGGTTATGAGCTAGAGGATCATGTTGGGTAAAAAACATTGAACTCAAACTTACAATCCAAGCCTAAGAAGAATTCTTCTTGCAAGTTTTCCTAATCACTTATTAAAAAACGTTTAAATTAGATCTATGTTTCCTTATGCTAGTAGCCTTGCCCCAAGGGGGCAAAACAAAACACCATTGTGGTAATAATAAAAGCAAATGCCAAGTCACAACATCATAATTATAAAGGTCTTATCTCAGTTTTTTTAATGGAAAATGAAATGCCACTTATACATCACATTGTAAAGCAATAGGGATGCGATTGTATAGCCAAGGAAAATGAAAGCCTAAATGGAAAGACTTTGAATACATCTAATGTTGAAACCCAAGCCTAGACTAATGCAAGTGGGTTGGGAATAAGGGTGGGTATTGAGCTGAGATGTTCACATGGGTTTGGATTGGATGTCTAATGGGAATGCTAGTGACAAATTAATCTTTGAAAGGTAAATTGATGCCCACAAGTGGGGCAAGAAATTTTAGATGAAGGTTGGTGGTGTGTTGAGGAGATGGGGATAGGTTGGGGGTTTGACCATGAACACCTATAGAGGCTAATAAAGGAGATGGGGAAAAAGGCCTACATGTGCTTTATTTGGGGGGATTGAGAAAGTGTAGGGTTGAGGCCCCATATTCGCACCAAAGGTTGGGGGCCGATAGGGGGAACTAATAAGATCCATGGTGGCATAGGAAAAAACAAACAAGCGATGAGAATTACGAGGTTCGATGATACATGATGAACTACAGGACATGGGATGTTTTGTGCCTATGAAGAAAGAAATTTACTAAGAATAGAATTACAAATAGGTCCCATTTATAAAAAACTACCTACTTTTGCGCAACAATCGTAAAAGTTTTTTACGATATTATTATACCATAATGAATGTTTTTTTTTTTGGATATCCTTTTTCCCCCATGTTTTGACCTTTCAATGAAACATTTACATCATTCAATGACCAATATGATATTTGTGTTGGAATAATAGGGCAACACATGAAAAAGGGGGTGTTTTTAAAATAAGTATCGGTTCAAGATGGAGTGAGGGGGTACTTATTTCAAGAACGCCCCCAATCCAAGAACACTACTTGATATAAAACATTAATAGAAAATTATTTTTTCATTTCTTCCCATTGTAATCAACTAATATCATAAAAAAATTAAAAAAAGACAATGCACTTAAAAAAATTCAAACAAACATTATTTTCATAGCACATTATAAACAAAAATTATTTCACACAACTATTATTACCAAATTATGACTCAAAAATTTATGATATGTTCATTATATTCATTTCAAACTTATTCAAACAAACATTACCATATAAACATAAAAAAAAATTTAAATAAATTTAAGATTAACTTACCATGGATTGATTAAAAATCATGCATTGCATAATAACTACATGTAGTTTGATTTCCAAATTGTTGACAATTGGTATTGCAACACCCACTCACACATGTTCTTATTCATTCCTCTTGCTACAAGTTGGTTACCAATGCTTTGTACTTTCAAGTCAATATGCCTTCTCAACTTACCTACCCTTGGAAGGACTATTGGATGGCAACTAGAGGCTTGTTGCTTGGGTTGTTACATTGCAAATTATCTATAATCAACTTAACCCATTGAAATTTGAAAAGCCACTTTTGTGCTTAATGGCATTCATATCATAAAGGAGAAAACGTATGGAAAAAACATAAGCTACAGCTAACATGAATAGTGAGATGCCAATTTCCCTTGGGAGGCAACATTTGCATAAACAATTTTGAAAACATAATCATGTCGTCAACAATTTCATGCTTGTAAGCTTCCCTCAATATTATTATTTTTAGTGTTATAATATGAGTTTCACTCATCATAATGTAGGACAAAAAATTTACACATATATGACATTCACACATGATGGTATGAATATCTTGTTGATACTATCCCATAGGAAAATCAATGCCATGATTTTATTGATACAAAATGATTGTATGATTTTTCACCCAATTTTAACAACATGAGGCTTATTTTACTCTAAAAAAATGTCCTTAGAAAGTATGCACGAAATTTCAAATAGAACTATTCAAAACCACAATACATGGAATGAAAATCTGATGTTTATGCCCTTACAGAAAATTATAACATTTGCACATGAATTGATAGTGTTCAGAATTGTTTCTGAAAATTTTAGATTCTTATGTCTGTGCCCAATGGTCAGTCTCTGATGATCTGCATTCACTAATCAGTGATGTTAAATCTCTCTGCAAATTCAACAAGAACTTCACAAATACAAGATTCTCCGTAGGTTTCTCAAAATCATATCATCTTCAGGATTGCAAAATTTTCAGCTTTAAATTTGCAAAAGAATCAAAGTTTGTTCATCAAAAAGTACATATAAGACTGTAGAACTGAAAATTTCACACCTTTTCCTAACAAGAACAGCATTGAAGTTGCGTCCAAAATCTTGAGCTTCACACTCCCAACTCTTCATTGCAAAACATCTTTTTCCTGTATAACTGGTTAAAGAGCTAAAAAAGCTTGAGTACACCTGAAAAGTTCAATGTGGAATGGCAACAGAAATCAAGCTGGATGTCAAGAGTGAGGTAAACTAAACAGGCAGTACTGCAAGTTCTGATGCTTGATTCTCATTGAGCGCAATCATACATCTACGGAATGCTGCAGCTGCTTCATCTCTTTCCTCTTTTCGGTCAAGAGCGTTCAGCACAAGTGCTTGTAAATAGTGACATTCTCCCTCCAAAGCATTGTCCTGCACCAATCAGGGATCAATCACTCAGCAAGTGATACTCATAGATTGAAATGAAGCAAGCTCTCTTCAATTCCCATGGTAAACAAGTGAGAGCCAAATACTCTTGAAGAAAATAACAGCTGAAGAATGCATTACAAAGTGGCAAATGCAAACACAGACTTTGGAGACCCTTCAAATCAGAATCAAAATCAAGAACTGGTCCGAAGTTAAAACTACAACAATTTACCTCCAAAATTCCATACTCCACTGCAGCTTGATGTAGGGGTTCCAGCACTTCCTCTGGTTTTAGTTTCACTGCACAGTGGAAACTGTCGACCGTCACCTTACAGACTTGGTAAACAGTGAAATGAAGGGTTTATCAAGGCAAGTGATTTGGAGTAAACATTTTTCCTCTGAATGGAGCTAAAGCATTTGTTCAGGACCAACCTGAGAAAGAGGGGTTGGAAAGATGGCAATGGGCAACAGCAAGATTTGTGCGTGCACGAAGCTCAAGACCACCATGGCCTAGAACAATGGGTAGGCACTGGTAGAGGAGGAGGAGAGCCTGGGCTGCATGGCTGACACCCAGGTCCAACCATAGCTCTGCTAATGTTACCATGGCAGTCACTTGCAACAAATCCAAGCTGAATGACTGACAGAGAGTCAGACCAGCCAGTGCATAGGGAAGACCTGTCACTGCACTCCCTGCTCTCTGGACATCCACCAGAAGTAAATAATCATCAGATTTTTCATCACAGGGTCAACCATCTGTACCACTTCCCTGGCAGAAATTTCAAGCACACAATATAGCTACTGAATATGATAGCACATACCCAAGTGAATAGAAATCCATGATAATAGTGTGGCAACAGGAACTGGGTTGCACACATGTCTAGTACAAAAAGCCAGAGCAGCCCACAGTTGGCTCTGCAGTACATGTTGATTGAGTGTTGTGCATACTACCAATTGCATTCAGAATTCTCATCCACATCTACAATGTAATAAGTAGGAGAATTGCTTTATTTCCAGTATAAGTCTAAAGGAACAAACTAAATGCTTCGTTATTCATAAGGTGTACCATTCCTCTGACCAGTGCAGGGATGAATCTTGCAACAAATTGCGAAGGAACTGACCTTATGAATATCAGCTAAGAGCAAAAGAACCCGCCCAGTATTCAGCTGATTGTTGGCCTTGTAGCATGAGGAAAACAGTGCTCGTGCTGAAGTAGCTGCCTGCATTCCATGCTCATGATGAAAATTCAAATCTTTCTCAAGAAATGTGGAGAAATTCTGCATAAGGTAGATAGAACTAGAGGATAAACAACCACCCAAAGGGAAAAAGTGACAACCTCATCTAAGTGACCTGAAGCAAGGAAGCTGTGAGTATGGCAGAAAGCAGCCTCTGTTTTTAGTTCCATGTCTACCCCCAGTGCTGGAGAGGCAAGGGATGAGAGTTCCCCACAAGCCACCTGTGCAAGCTTAATTTTGCCTCTGAAAGATGCAACAACAGAAATAGCTCTGGAAAATAAGAGGAATGTATCTACGAGATTGCTGAGAAAAATCTACAAAAAACACTTGAAGGTAACCCATTCTGTCAGCTCCAGCAAAGAAATAAAACTCTAAGAATGAGTTTGAGTCACATTTCTGGAAGCAACAGGAAGACTCACTCATGATGCTGGCTATCACCCAAAAACATAACTAATAAAAATGTCAATAGTATCCTCATTCAAGCAGCAACAATCTTGTAAGGGATTAAGCTGGAGAATATGAGAGGAATACTAATGAACTCCATGGGTAGTGTGTAGACACAAAGAGAAGAATTTTCCATATCCAAAGAGTGTGTAGAGTTTTTCAGTTTCAGAACTGTGGAAAGCACAAATGTTCAATGACAAAAGAGGCCCATGGCTGAATCAAGACACTTACCTGTGTAGAGCTTGGTCATGGACAAGCTGAAGTTGCACTGCTCGCACCCGAGATTTTGCCACCATAGAAAACTTCCTGCATGCAAACTCTAGGGCAGCAAGTGCAGCTGCCATATACAATCTGTCAGCAAAGAACTCAACAGTGCCTCATGGACAATAGAATAAAAGAACAAACAAACATGAATGCCAGCAAAAGTTTGAAGCTGTAAGAGCTTGAGCACAAGAATGTCAGATATTGAAGTAACCTCCTAAAAGCAGTCACTGCAATCAGCATATCTGGTCTTTGAAATCAGTCCACTGAAACACAGCACCCTTAGTTTGCCTAAACTGCTGACGATCAAAGAACATGCACCTGAGTAGCCTTTGGAAGCAGCTAGATGCTGGGCAAGCTTTACATAAGAAAGTGACAAATCGTCTGCACTGAAATCCTCACAGTACACACAGGTGTCAGACTTCACAAGAGGCCTGCTGTATGTCAATCAGGAAAAAAGAGATATAAAACACCATGGGGAAATGATGCAATGACCCTGATGGATATTGCTCCCTCCTGTCAATCCATGTGTGCTAACACTGGTTAGGACATGCTGATCTGATACCCAAAGATGAAGCTTGCAGTATCTAACTCAAAATAACATGAGATGAATTACAGACTTGACGATCATCATACCTTGCAACATCTGCATAGCAAATTGCATGCACCAACGCACTCACTCTGACCATTGGAGCACTGTCACATCCAGTAATCAAACCCTTTAACACACCTACTTGGAAACAGCTGCAGTAAATAGCAAAGTGACATCCATGTTTTCGAAAATCCAGACTTAAAGTCAGATTTCCAGGAGGGATAGAATGGCAATAGAGACAGGCAAAATGATTCACTTTTGTTCATATCTGTCAATTCATCACTCAAGACCTGAGTCAATAATCTTGGCATAAGAAAAAGTCACTTCAAACTACAACCCACCTGCCATAGAGCTCCCAAGAAGCAGCTCGAAGCAAGTGTGAGGTCCCTGCAAGCCTGAGAACTGAGTCAGGCAAGGGCCCTAGTCGCCCCCCCATGGTTGACCAGCCACCACCTCCAGTCATACCTCCTGACATACTAAGTGGCTGTGCTGGGAATGAGGCTGAGGTGTTGCCAGTCTGTCGTTGCTGGTTGATTGTGGCAATGTTGCCTGACCCACCTGTTTGGAGTGACAAGGAGTTGCTGACCGTATCACTGAGGAGGTAGGGACTTAACCTAAGAGCCTGTAAAGCCACAAAGCCCCTGTACACTTCAGTGATAGGCCATAGCAAGATTAGAGGACCAAGCAGGTGGGAAGGCATCAGTAGACCCCTCTACAAAACCCTTCAACAGATCTCACCTGCAATGTCCATCCAGCTTTCATCAGGGTAAAATAAGACATGTCAACAACTGACCATCTGATGATTGATGGTGATTGTCATGAGAAAGTTGTGATGGACTGGTTCAACCTCTTGACCTGGATCCCTGAAACTTGTGAATCTAGAAAAAAATCAATCAGAAAAGCACATGAGGACAGAGAAACATTCTTACTTTGCAAACTTCCACCGGTGAAGTACCTTGTCGTCCAGCACTTTTCAGGCCCCCAAAACTAGGTGATTTGCGAACATGCTACATTTGCACAACCCATCCTTTAACCAATAGCCACAAACATCATGATAACATCATTGATTAAGAAATAAGAGTTTGTCCATGAGAGACAAGAATGCCCTGTATCTATGGACACTCTGAAGTACATGATATAACCTGCTCTACAAAAAAAAGGCCTAATGTATATCTGGGCTGGGAAATTCAATGACCTGCAAATCAAATTTGGCCAGTGCAAGGCGGCTGAATGCAACCAGATGTGGTAGCTTGAGCTCCAGTGCCCGTTGGAGGCAGCGCCTGAGCAAAAGTAGAAGTTGCTGTTGCAAACCAAGTGAAGGCTGATTCCCAAAATCTAACCCTGCAATGCAGGCCAAGTCAGCTTCCCACAAGTTACTCATTTGATGATGCATCTCTACAGTCCTGAAGGGTTGCAGATTCCAAATTCAATTTTTCATCAGCTTGTCGCAATGGGTGGGATCTGTTCAAGAGATACCAAGTTAATGTATGCTTTATGGACAAACATGGCAGTTGCCAGCACATGCAGGTGTCCAGTTTACACATTCATCTTACTTGTGGATGGTTGCCATATATACATTACCTATGAGATTGCAGAGACGAAAGCCACAACTATTCCACTTTCCTAGAATGCTGGTTGTTGATTATTGAATGGAGGTAGATGCAGGGCACTAAGACAGTTGGTGAACTATATACACACACATACACACAGCACCCCTTCAGAAAATGATAAAAAATGCGCAATCACCTGGAAGTGTAACTGTTTCCCCAAAGCTGTTTTTAGGACTGGGGTCAGCCACAGCTCCCACTTCAGATAGCAGATGACACAATGCCGCCAAAGCATGCACAAGGCATGAATCATCATTGTTCTGCAAGGTCTCTTTGAAATTAGAAAAACAAAATAGCCCACTTCATGGATAGTCCTCATCTTCGTTGAAAGTATGTTTTACTCAGACCAAGCCAGATTCACAATTGAAATCAAGTTCTCAATTGAATAACAAAGCAGGATATGAGAGAGAGAGTGAGAGAGAGCTCTCTTGCAACATCCAAATAATGTACACTGCAGTTCAGATAGGAATATGATGGTTACCTGCTGTGCAATTCGAACAGCCTCATTCAAAGCCTGCACCCACTCAAAGGAAAAGCACTTGAATATCATCACAGAGCTCAATGCAAGAAAATTCATGTCAGTTTTCACATGAACAATGTTTCATTCTTTGTAGCAGAATGGAATCTGCAGTGTAAAGGCAAATCAGAGAGAGCACCTGCATGGCTTGATTCACATGACCAAAGTGAGCATGCATAGACCCAAGACTGAGAAGGCCTGCTTGGAATCTGCCAACACTTGCATCTGAAGATGCACCAGCACTACTCATACCACCCTTTCCTGCACTGAACATCAAGTTTCTCACATGAATGGGAAAAAAGTTCTTGAAAAGTGTGCAATCAACTCAAAATGCAGGTGAACATCCTATTCATGATACCCATGAGATTACAGAGAAAACTTCACAACAGCACTTTGGAGCTAACACAACAGAATGAGTATGGTCATAACATTATGAGTGCCTCTCATAACATGTCAGACCATCACCTACATCATGAATAGCAGTAACAAGCTGCCAGGACATCCCAGAGCTCCCAACAGTCACTGTAGGAAAGAATTTAAAAAGCCACACACAATCTTGGGCAAACATTATACAAACATCTGGGTCCTGAGTTCTGTCACATTTCTGGAAGCAACAGGAAGACTCAATCATGATGCTGGGTAGCACTCAAGAGACATTGCTACTCAATGAAGGTCCTGGTCATCAATGTAGGTGTCATTTTACTCAACTAACCTGAAATCAAAATAGCGGTGAAGGTTATCCATGGCAGTAAGATAGTCACCATGGTGCAGACAATTTAGGTACCGCAAGTAGTGTGTCTGCAAAAGCACAATTCTCACATTATAAAAGTACTTGCTAATTTCTGTCTTTATTAACAGGACTTGGTTCCAATGTAATTGAACTCAAACATGTATACTCTCATTCCAGCCCAGTCTATTCATTAAGTTTTCTGAAGACTCTTCCCTGCATTTCAACAGCCATGATCTCATCAACAAGGTCAAAGCTGGAGGACTTGAGAACTAATAGGACTCACTGCGGTACAGCAACAACTTCAATGTTCAGCTTGGGCAAGGCAATGAGTAGACATACCCGAGGCATGTCAGGAGCAAGCTTCTCAAGGTGACACAAATTGGCATCAAGTTCCATCATAGGCACTTGCCTCATTTCTCTGTACCAATATGGCATGTGAAAATGAGAAGACTGCATACCAAAAAGCAGAGAAGTAGAAGAAAGACAGAACTCAAAGACCAACTACAAACTCAGCAATTGATTCCATCTTATGGGTGACGGGAAAATATTCAGTGAGAGACTCGCCTACTTTTCAATAAGACCTGCTTGCTCCTTCAGGTAACCCTCCACTTGTCCAACTGTACGCAAGAAACTTGTCTTGGATGCATTCTCTCCTCTGCTGGCTGCATCACCAAATGCAAAGGCAAAGCCCCCATCTCTGACACCACCACCCCCGGAGCGCCCAGGATCTGCAAGTTCATGTAGTTCATGTGTTGTATTCCCTACAACAACACCAAATAAGCTACAGTGAAACAGAGGAACCTTGTGACTGAGAGAGAAGATTTTTGTGAAGCGAGCTATGATAATCATTCCTATGAAAGTCATTACTTGCAGCATATAGATAAAACAATCTGCAAACTGATAGGGGGCAAAGAGGTACTAACCAAAAATCCGACAAGTGGGATCTCTCCTACTCACACTACTGGGCAGTGCGCTCAATTTGTGCTCTAAATGTGCACCTCCCCATTGCAGATTCTCATCCTCGAGACCATCCTCTCCTTCATCTTCTCTGTCAGACAGCTTTCCCACTGCTAATTCCTTATCACTAGGAATGCCCCGTGCAATGGTGAGAGCTGGCCGATGGTATGCATCCAGCTCAGTCACCAGCCTGCAAGTTCCCTAGCAAAATTATGGGAATATTGTCAAGATAATGCACCTAGAATCTACACACACATGATATACAATCAACACATTCATCTTCGGCCTACCTCAAATGAGAGAAGGTTGAAAGAGAGAATGCAGCGGCGCAAAAATTGGCCAGGCAAGCTGTTCTGCTCCACTAGGAAATGTGCATCATGACCTTCACTGCCCTCAGGAGTTGCATTAAGCAGCTCTGCCACACCAGAAAATTTGAAAGGAATCAGACACCTGAGACCTTTTCATGGAAAAAACCAAATGGTGCATTGTGGATGGAATGGAACAGTATGACATGTAATGAAGAATTTTTCATGTTGCACACTTCAATGCTCTTGCCTCTAATAGAGAAGAAGAACTGGAACAGCTCCTCAGGTGAAGACACCAGCAGTAGGTGGCTGCCAAGCTGCTCAACAAGCATGCCACCAACATCTGGCATAGCTTCCCTGAGCTGCTGGCCCAGCTCCTCCAGTGTTGGCTCCAAATATCCATCACATGCCTGCAACACAAAAAAATAATTCCCAACCTCAACAAACCCTAAAACCCACCTAACAATTCAAATTCTGAGTTTTTTGGCAACCATGAACATACTACGATGACAAATTCTCCTGCAACAAAGTGAGTTTCCAACTCTACAACCATGAAGACCCCTATTTGCATACTCAAACACACATCCTGGGACCCACTCTAAAGATCTTTCTGCAACAGAATCAGCTTTCTCAAGAAAAAAACTTCTGGCCTCTTGACAGACCTTAAAACCATGGAACTCCTCCAAAACTAGTCAGGAGAAAACATCTCATTCCCAGTAAATGTTTAAAATCTGAAGAGCAACATCTTGGTAACAGAATCAGCTTTCTCAATAAACCCTAAAACAACTGTAGACACTTTTTTACCTCATTTCCAGACACATGCTTACGATCTGAAGAGCAAGAACGAAGCTCTCAAAGCAACAGACACAACGAAAGATCTCCATTTGGTCATAAACCCTAATCCGGTGATGCTAGGAGTCAAAAACTCCATCCGCATTGTTTTTCTTGACAATCGCAAAGAGCTCGAATGGTAGGAATAAAAAATTCCATTGGCATTGCATTGTTTGCGATCTCAAGGCCTAGAAATGCCAGCGAAGAAAGAAAATGCTAGGATTTATGAATGTTGCAACTATTTATATATCAGTTCGCGCTGCTTGATTTTGGACACGAAAAAGACAAGAGCAAGCACAAGGGGAAAAAAAAAGAATCGAAGAGACCTTGGAGTGATCAAGGAGGAAGAGGGCGAGACGACGGCGCGCATCAGCAGGAAGAGCACGAAAAGGAGGCGAAGCTGAAGCCGGAGATGCGTAAGCGTGCGTGAGCATGCATATCGCAAGCTTGTGCGGCGTCAAAACAAAACCGCTACTATTTCCACCACTCCCTGCTGCCATTGGTTTGACGTGCTCTCTCCCACCACCGCCAGCACCACACCTTCTTTTGCACTACAAGTCCCGACAACCCAATGCCCATGGAAAGAAAAACAAAGGCAAAGGCATGAAGAAGACTCGAGAGAGAAACGCACAATTGAAGAAGACACAGAGTGACAGAGAGACGGCAACGATTGAAGAAGACAGAGAGAGAAACGCACAAAGCTTGATAAACCCTAAACCACGATTAGGGTTTTACCAAAAAGGGTAAAAGTCGACTGGTAGACGGGTATTTAATTTTGTTGATAACCACCGATTCCGTCTTCTTGTTTTTGAATTTTTTTTTGAAAATTTTTAATTGAAGTTGAGTTATGATTAATATTTTAATTATTTTTTTACATAATATTTTCAAAGAAAAAAAAGTGATTTAACAATTAAAAACTCCTTCTTCAATCAAAAGGTTTAGAGTTTTATTTTTATTTTTTACATTTTTTTTCCCCCGTAAATGAAATGAATGATAGGCAACTTTTTCAAGCTAAATGCCTTGGGGAGAAAAAAAAGTTCTCTTCTTCAAAGAGAAAGGGATTAAATTATCTTTTTCCTCAACGAGAAGGGAATTAAGTTGTTTTTTTCCCCATGAAAAAAAGATTAAATTCCTTAAGGAGCTATTTTCCATGAAAATGTAAGTTTTTAAATGTTTGACAAAAAAATACAAAGAATAATTTTTGTTCAAATCAAACATTCTTTATATTGTTGAAAAACTTTTGAAACTTAGATATTTAAAATAATCTTGCATTTTTAATTTGAAGCTATGAGTTTAAAATTATGATGAAAATTAAAATTAAAATTAAAATTTTCTAGGGATAATGAATTTCAAAAATTTTAATTTTCAACTTTTCTTTTCATCATAATTTTTAATCCATAGCCTCATATTGAAAATGTAAGATCATTTTAAATATTTATGCTTCAAAAAAATTTCAATGGTATAAAAAACATTTGATTTGAACAAAGTTTATCTTTTATATTTTCTTGTCAAACATTTCAAAACTTGCACCTTAAAGGGAAATTGACCTCTACGGCTACTTAGTCCTTTTTTTTAAAGGGGAAAAAGTAATTTAGTCTTTTTCTCCCTTAACGGAAAAAGTAACTTAATCCTTTTTTATTGGAGACTTGAAATTTTGATTTTCAACTTTTTTTTTGTCATAATTTTAAATTTACATCTTCAAATCAAGAGTGTAAAATCATTTAGATATCTACTAGTTGGTAAACCCATTTTGCTTGCAAAATGATCAGTAGAAAAGATTGAAAGCACCTTGAGAACTATTTAGTTAATAGTTTTAAGTCGGGACAATTTTCATTCAATGGGACAGTAAGAATTTAGGAAGCATTCCATTTTCAACAGCCACACATCATGAACATAGCTTGCATTGCAGTCATTTTTGCATTTAATGCAGGGAATTTCAACCCATCAAGACAAAAAAGTAGGCAATAGATAGAAAAGAAAGATCATTGCAACAATTCTGTATAAACAACATTGGTCATCGTCCTGCCATTTGGGCAGAAAACAAAGACGTCATTCACACGCGTAGCTCGTGACAAAGCTACATACAATTGACCATGGGTGAAAACAGGTTCCGGCAAGAAAATGCCAACGATTTTCATGGTCTGACCTTGTGCCTTGTTAATTGTCATAACGAATGCCAATTGTAAGGGGAATTGGCGCCTTTGTAGGGTGAATGGCCACTTCAAACGATTCGTTGTTGTGGTGATGCACGATATGTTGATAATATTCCCCACATGCGCGCCACCAATGATCTACGCAACGATCAATCTCCATGCTAGGCGCGAAATGATTAGATGGGTCCCATTACAAAGTCTTGAGGTCGCATCGAAATTTTTTAGTAAGACAATAGGGACACCAACTTTGAAGGCCAGGCGATGTGGTGGCATACTTGCCAGAGTAATGGTGTTGAGAAATTTTGTGCCAATTGCCATAGCCTAGTCATCCCCTGTTTCCACCGAGTCTGCTGACAAAAATATGTGCTTTTGCCCATGCACAGCCTCGACAATCTGAGTGTTGAGAGAGTTCACGACTGTATTTTTTGTTGTCAAAATAGTTCGACCGTCCATGTATCCTTGGTTTGTGTAATTGATTGTTAGGGCCGGGAAAATAATGTGGATGAGGGTTTCTAAAGATGGCGCTTGATGGATTTCTGGGTATAAGGCAATCTCGACTCCAATTGAGGGCTTTGCGTCGACTTCCGGTGGAAAATGATCAATGATGGAAGATTCTTGGCCATTGCCGACTCTTAGAAGGTATTTAGCTTACGGCTTGGAGAGGGGATTGGCACGCAATTTCATGTTTTTGTGAGAGTCAAGATGCACATTTGATGCCACAAAACCGAACGCGAAAGGGCCGCAGAAACGATTGCTACCCGAGAGCCTCTAGACACCACTGGCGGACATTGTCGGAAATCACCCTCAAAGACAACCACTTTACCGCCAAAAGGTGAATATGGGCGTCACATGATGTCAAACAAAGTCCGGTCTACCGCTTCGGCACAATGTCGATGTTGTGCTAGAGCTTCATCCCAAATGATCAACTTTGCTTCCCGGAGTAGCTCAGCAGAATCTCTTTACACAGGTATCGAACATATTGAATCCGTACCAAGGGCGATTGGGATCTTGAAAACCAAATGTGCGATTCGTCCACCTTCCAATAAGAGAGCTACTATGCCAGAAGAGGTAACCCCAATGGCGACATGTCCGTCTCGTCGAAACAATGCCAATAACACTTTATATACAAAGCTTTTGCCTGACCCACCTGGACCGTCTAGGAAAAATACTACACCTTCACCTTGGGCTATTGCGTTGAACATTGTAGTGACAGCTATTTCCTGACAAATGTTGAGCCGTGGGAGATTTTGGTTGATGTAGCCATGGAATATGTTTCTATCATAGTCAAGTTCTGTAGCCAATTGAAGATTAACATGCAGCATTTTTACAGGCGACAAAGGGAGCGGCATTTCCGGAAAGTCATGCAAGCCTTTGTTCGTCAATGCTAATTTGGCCTCGAAGAGTAGTAGGGTATCGTTGTAGGCATCGTCGGTAATGCCTCCATTCGTGATGCATCGATGTCGCATATCGTCTCGATATCTTTCCCATAACACTTCTGGATTCAAAGGAGAGCAGAATAGTAAGAAAGTCACAAAGAGATTCCTTAGCCTCTTTGTGTCTTGATCAATACACGCTTCTCGCATGCATGTGTCCCATTTTGTGTCATCCTATAGTAATCCCAATGCTTTGCAAGCAGCTTGAAACGTCGAATGCTCTATGTCGTCAATAGTCCAGAGATGTTCGAAAGAGGTCGTGCTCGGTACGACAATAAGTAGGAGGCGGAGGAAGAAACGTTCACTAGCAGTAGGATGTACAAAATACATTCGCCCAACAGCTTTTTCTCCTCATTGTCGAGCTGACCAAACTTTTTCTTGAATTTTCCAAACATGATCAAGAAGTCCGCATACACCACATTCCGCCCATTTGCATTTTGAGCGTTATACGCAAAGTAGGCAGTCAAGGTGGTTTTTTGGTGGGCAGCACGTTTCACCATAGCGGCTAAATTTTCATTTTCATTAAAATTGACGTTGTGTTGTCTTAACAAATGAACAACTAATCGAGTGGCGAGCGGCCATTCCATATGTTTTTTGAATAAAAGTAAGGAATCGACCCCTTCAGCAGTGCTCAAATATCTGGCATCAATGTATTGCCGGATTTCGTTTATTGGACCGGTAATCACCGCTGTAACACGATTAGGACCTTTATAAACGTATTTAAAAAGGTATTTGACACTTCGAATACCGGCAGACACCTCGACGTTAATATGTGCATTAAACATCTTGGTAAGGTAGGGGTTGTGGGGCACCACCCATTGGTTGTTGTACGCAAAGCCATCTGGAGTCTTTTGAAACGTTCGACCATCGTTTCGTCGACGGTAGACAGGGTAACCGTCTTCGCCTTGTGTTATCTCTTTGGAGAAAGTTCGTGGATATCGTTTCTTGCATAAACCGTTAACCATGCAGGGTGCGTTGGGGTATTCTTGGCCACACGGTCCGTGCAACAAACATTTTGTGACCATTTCAAAAAGAGGTGTGTTCTCTGGAAGAGGAAGCTCTACCGACATTAAGCGATCTATGTCTTCAATTGTGGAAACTTTCTGTTCTGGAGGAAATATAAGGAGTAGATGGATGTGAGGTAGGCCTCATTTCTAGTATTCCCTTGTCCAAATGTTCCCAATAACTTTGGCGAACCATCCAATTTTTGCCACTCCTTTAAGAAGGGCTTTCAACCTTCATCTGAAATACACGGGCAACCAAATCTAGACGGTCAGAAGCTGTTTGGTTGGGCTTGAGCTCCGTGATTATTTCTTGCCAATTCGGGTTGCAAGTGAATGTGAGGAAGACATTTGGAATTCCTTTGCTTTGCACAATAGCCATCGCATCTTGATATGTTTGCATCATGAAACATGGAGAACCGCGAAATGAAGTTGGGAGAATAATTCGTTGACCCACTTGCGCAGGATGTAATCGGAAATCATGTTTGACCATATCTGCCAGCCCTTGGTAGAATTCCACACGAAGTTGAGCTTGGTTTAGCACCAAAAAGTTAAGAGTGTTCTGCTCTGTCTTAGCAGCAACATCGACAATATACTGTTGAAAAAGGCGACCACCGAGATGTAAAGCAGAGAGTTCACCACTAAAGTGCATTCTTTGTGTGTAATAAGCCGCCATTGAGACCCTTGTGCGTGCTTCATCCTGATTATTCTGTAGCCGTAAATTTTCAGACCACCTGTCCTCCCCAGCGAGGAAAAATAGCGGGTATTATAAAGGATCGTAAGAAGGTGCTAGTTCGTTCATCCGCTGTAAACCACCTCCATATTGCCGTTGTACAATGACATTGCGATTTCCAACCTTTCCCGGTTCGCTAGGAATTATCATTGTAACCTCGTTTGCCGTAAAGGCGTTATAATGGTGGACATCCATTTCTTAGGGTACGGCCAGCTGTAATGCAAATGTGGACCTCTTCTGTAGGGTTTGCGGCGAGACGGTCGGTTGCACGAACGAAGACGTTTACATAAGGATTTACACGCCTAAAGATCGTGTGAAGTGTCATCAAATACACCGAGCTTAGATTGGGGTTTTGCGTCTGTTGATTCGGACCTTCATTTACCGCATCATGCACATAGGCCTGAAGAAAGCGTGGCAATTGCCCTTTTGTAGGTTCCATACCACTAATCAAGTGGTAGAATCCTCCTTGCACTTTGTAGGTATGCACTCTTGGTCCAAGCTCGAAGCCCACACTCTGGACCCTTGTGGACGTAAATGCAAATGCAACATTTTATAAACGAAGATGTTTACGTAATTCAGCATTTTGTTGATCTTGTAACATGGCCATGTACTTTGGTGGGGTACAAATAGGAAGCAAAAGAATTTTCCCTGAAGCATAACATTTACTATAGTGTGGTCTTCGAAGAGAGCCCCCCATGCGCTTTTCGATCCAGAAGCGAGAGCCACAATGGTTGCATTACTCATCCAAGCGTCCAAACACTTGTTGGTCTACTTGCGGGTCGACCAAAGGGCACCGCAAATCTCGTAGGGCCATGTGGTGTCTAGCCTAAAGTTGATCCTTTGTGCACACAACGCGACATTATTCAGCGCATCGCGCAACATCTATCATTAGTTGGGTTTGACGGCCCTGCTCTGTTTCAAGAACATGCACTCTCGTGTGCTGTTCCGTGTTTTTCAATAATCGATGAGCAATATTAGCCATACACTATGCTTCCTCATGTTGGGCCCCATTAAACGCAGCTCTTTCGAGAGCTACTATAGCACAACGAAGTCTTTGACGTTCTCGAGTAGCTGTTCACCTTTCTTCATCATTTGCATATTTGCGCGACGCTCTAAGGCTTCGTCTACGATTCTTTCAATCGGAAGCAAAATGGAGTCAGGCTCTAAAAACATAATAACATAACTTCATATTTAACTACCATTACAACAGGCGCAAGTTTAACCTTGGGGTCAACATATCCACAAGCAATGTATCTATATTCTTTGTATCATATGAGGCACTAACCCACCAAAAACACCACACATGGAAGAGCCAAAAGGAGTGAGGAAAAGGTACCTCTTCCATGACA
>Ga0116231_10004148_pt1 | contig 29532 bp, 25 predicted proteins | sample S1TSphgellanicum_2_FD_89695 | JGI IMG/M metagenome (GOLD analysis project Ga0116231, IMG submission 89695) | Host-associated microbial communities from peat moss isolated from Minnesota, USA - S1T2_Fd - Sphagnum magellanicum MG | ecosystem: Host-associated > Plants > Peat moss > Unclassified...
AAAAAAAAAAAAAAAAAAAAAAAAAAAAAAAAAAAGAAAAAAAAAAAAAAAAAAAAAAAGGAAAAAAAAGAGAGACAAAAAAAAGAAAAAAAAAAAATTATATACAACTACCCAAGCACTAACATACAAACCGAAACAACATAAAAATTTGATGCGGAAAAACCGTAACTTAAAGCCGTAACTTACGTACATGTCTCTTTCTTCTTCTTCTTCTTCTTCTTTTTCTTATTGTGCCATCATTGTTGCAACAGACTCCGAGCGTAGCCGAATTAATAAGTGTTGGTGTTGTGGGTGTGTTGTCAAGCCGAACCGAGTCGTAAATGGGGGGAGGGGGGGGAGGAGGGACACGGCCAACAACAGCAATGAAGGTGACATAAGTTTTATGTTTGGTGCGCATGCATTTTCAACCCGGAAGAAGTAGTTAGTAATGGGATCGGCCATAGCTACTACACCCAACCTCCACAAGTTATATGTATTGTGTGCGCATGTCCGCTACCTGACTTAGTAAATGTGTTATGGACCAGGTAACCCACGAGAGCAGGCCAGTTAAGGGAAAAAGTCGAGCCGCATGAGTGAGGAGACTTTTTTCTGTAACCGGCTTCCTTGAGCCGTGTGTTACACGACGGACGAACCGGTGAGCCAGAAGACATCACCGGACAAAACAACATAGTGAACAGAACAACATAGTGGACGGAACAACATAGTGAACAGAACAACATAGTGGACGGAACAACATAGTGAACAGAACAACATAGTGGACGGAACAACATAGTGAACAGAACAACATAGTGAACGGAACAACATAGTGAACAGAACAACATAGTGGACAGGCGGGATTTCATGCGCCCCCGTGAATATGCCAACGGCCCAATTTGAGCCTGTAGTCGCTATCGCCGTAACTGCGCTGTACCTGTCCGGCTGACCCAGTACTGCGCAGATACAACTTGTAACCTACCAGCTCTGAACGAATGTGGTGACGCCACATCACCGAAAACCCCCCCCCCAATGAACCAGTTACGGAATGGTCATGCCCCTGCCCATAATGTTAATTTACTTGCCAATTAGCCAGTTAGGGCGAGCTAGGCGACATTCCAAATATTCTTAAAATATCAATAATCCCCTTCACTATTTTTTGTTATTTGAAAAAATAATATTCTCTACATTTCAAAAAAAAAATTTAATAATAAATATGAGAAATTATTTTCTCTAAATTTCAAAAAAAAATTAAAATAATACACATAATTTGTGTCAAAACTGCAGAGCTAGTACCATAATGTGGTCAAGGAAATGGCATAATCTGCCATCCCAGACCTTAATGGGTGCAGAATGGTCAGGGAGTATTACAGCACTTTTATCCAACTTGGATAATATTCTTCCTTAGTACTTACTATCCGCTGGTGAAAATACATTTTACTATTGTAAATTTCTTTTTACAATTCTAGGGTCCAATCTATAGGTAGCAAGGTTTCTTTTTCTCTTCCAATTTTATGAAATAAAAATTTGATAGTTTTTCGCAAAAACTTAGCAAATTTAGTCGAAAACAATTTTAATTTAAATTCCAATAATTTCCCCATTATTTAGATTAAATTTTTTTTTCCAAAAAAAAAACATTGATATGTAAACAATGTATTTATCTTTTCAAGGTGGCACGTAGGATGTACCTTTGAATCATTTGGCAATTCATAAATAAGACAAACATTAAGACAAACAAAATAAGACATAACTAGTGGTAACCCATGCCTGCAAGGCACAACACGGCACTGAAGCAGCGATGACCCCTAATGACGACCCCTGAAACCCTAAAGTTTAACGACATTCTGCCATTTTAGAAAGTCATGACTATGGGAAATTGAAAAAAATATAAAGAACCGTCAGTTCCATATTTTAGTTCATTGATTATTTGAAAACCGTGAGAACGAATGGTAAGAACCACCTTTCTAATAACCCGCTAATGGTGGTTGGTTCCACTGTTGGTTCCGGTTTTTTGAATTTTTTTGGGAACCGTGGTTATATAGTCACATCGATTGTTTGAAAATTTTAAAAAGCGACCGCTAGGTGAGTGGTGCATACCCGGTATGATAATCAGAGGGCATCTTTCATTCATTCATTCATTCACAGAAACGCCCCACAATGATGGGAAAGCATGCGTTCGTGCCCTATTGGGTACGATGGGAACGTATTTTCTTTTCCTACGTGTACATGGCGAAACAAGCCATTCCAAGAAATAACTGACATACTCCCCCCCCCCCGGCCCCGACGATTCTTTATATTTTTCCAATTGCTACTAAACACCGGTTTCCATCGGATCACACTGGGCCAGAGTGATTCAGCACCCATCGACGCACCATCCATCCACTGGATGCCTGAACTTGTTGTGGATGAACCTGAACCTCTCTCGTGCCCAGCCCGCCTGTGCTGGCCCACCGTCACTGATTGACTGACAGACTTGCTGAATTAATATATTAAATGTACAATACCGGGCTGTGTGTAAAATTTTGTGAAACCTAGACCCAGCTCAAAACCAAACCAAACCAAACCCGAGTTTGAAATTGAAGACTTATTAATAACTGAAAGAACCTGCTAACGAAAGGAACCTGACATTTTCTTTCAAACCAGGAAATACTAATTTGTGCCCAACATGCTCCATTGAAAGTTAAATACAATGTAAAGGCCCTTATAGTGTTCAGTGCAAGCATATCTTTCCTAATACCTTTTAGGATAGTTTCATGTGTAAGGGCCTCTTTCTATTAAGCCCACTCTGATCACACACATTCTTCAACAGCAACTTTTTATTACATTTGTTTCATCTAGTTGGGCTCAGAGTCACCTCACAACACTACATATTGGGACATTGACCAAATGCAAAGCTGTTTTGAACTGCAAATCACTAGAAAGTGACTTTTTTTTCCCTCTTTTTTCTCTTTTTTATAGGAACATGTGCTCTTTTTAAGCGTTCAAGAAACAGGGCTCCATTGCAGTGGCTAATGAAAAGTAACCCTCTAAGGTCCATGATTTGTCTTATGATTTGCAGCTCCATGGGTGGCAAGTAGTGCAACTGGAATTCAAGGCTCATTTCATGACCTTTTTTTTGTCCACTTTTTTGGTTTTTGTGTCATAGTCTCATTTTTAGGGCTTCATTTGACTTTGGACCTATAGACCAAGAAAGTTTTTATGTTTCATTTGGTAACTAGTGTGGCCTGTGCCGTTGGCCCAAGTGTTACCACGTCCTCAACTGATTTTTCCTTCCAAAACCTGGTTTTTGGGATTTTTATTTGAATTTTCAGCGACAGAAATCATTTTTAAATCAATATCTCCCACATTCTGAATCCAAATCTTACCAAATAAGTTCCATTAAATCCTGCCCATCAAGATCTTTCCAACAACACCAAAGACACATTCCAATTCCTCCGAAATTTTCAGCTACTATTTAATTTAATTTTCAGTGAAGAAATCATTCAATATTCAAGAACTTTTGCACCGCAAGTCCAAACCTCATGGAACCAAGCCCATGCACCCCTCCTCGTTGAGAGCTTTCCAAAGACAACAAGAACACGATCTGAAGCATCCCAGTTCAGTGGATCTCATAACTACAAAACAAAACAAACTACCTTCTTTAGAAATTTCACAACATAATTTTGATTTTTATGTAACTGAATATAGGAACCTTGACAATCATTTATATTGATTTATATTTTGTAATTTGCCATGAATTCCTCCATTTTTTGGATGTCTCTCTCACAAAGTTATTTAGTGTTTGGGTGGTTATGAGAATTCCATCTAGTCTTGTCAATAAGGTTCGTTTTCAAACTTTCCTCCCAATTCAAGCATTGTACATGAGGTTGATTTCATCCCTAAATGCATTTTAAGTGGAGACCAAAACAGGATTTTCAGTTATCAATGAAGTTCTACCATTGTCAAAACAATATTCAAACTTGCTTGGTCCTTTACAAATTAGATGTTCTAGCCTCTCAGGACAAGTCATACTTGTGTCTTCTCACTCCACAAACTTTCCCAAATTGTTGTTCAAACATTTTACTTGAGTTTGAAAGAAAAATAAAGTTTACTAATTCACAATAATTGTCTCACACATCTCCTCCAATCTTAAAGAGTATTCGTCACTTGGTGGATATATTCTATGAAAAGATATGTTAATTATAATTGCAAACTTCGTCAAGAACCCCACTTGCAATGTTATAATTTCATCTCAAAAGAAACATGTGTTCAGGGTCTAGGGTTTAATGAAAAGCGAAGAATGAAGAAACATTGATGCAATTGAATGTTTTAGAGTGAGTACAGAGTGATAAAAAGAAAGGGAGTATGGGGTTGCTTCAGGTTGCTGAAGTCAATGAACTACCCATCAGCCATTTCATGAGATCAAAATGCTGAATACAGAAGAAGAGTATAACTACTCACCAGCACCTCTGAAAGCAGCAAGGTTCAGTACGCATGCAGTTTCAAGAGAGCAACAGTGCCTTCTCCACCATCTGCTTCAGGTTGCTTCTTGACTTGAGCAAATTGCACATCAACTTTGTTGTCATGATCCTCACCGCAGTGCAGGCGTATGCCTCCGTTGCAGTAGCTAGTCGCACAATTCATGACAAGCTTTCTTCATCACTTTTTTGGTCTAAGGCAACATGAATGCAACACAGAAATTCAATTCAATTGTTTCTCTACACTGTACACCAATCCAAATCAATCAGAACTAATCTGAAACCCAATAAATTGCTCAAGAGCTGCAGTGAGACAGCACAACAGCTCAAAACATATGAGCATTCAAAGCACAACCAGATTAGGGTTGTCGACCGATTACAAATGTATCTGTCAACCTTCTAGTGGATACTGTAGCCACTTATTTCCAAAGGGAAGGACAAAGGACCCTTCTCTACAGAATGAATATTAGTCACAACTGTGCAAGATATGCACTTTTTATGGTATGAGATGGTTTGCAAAGGAACACTCTTTCTAGTCTTGCAAAACACTGCTGTTAACCAATTTAGGCATCACAACTCCCCCATTCTTAGACTCTTGTAAGTTGATCTCACACTCCCTTCTCCGCTCCTTCCGTCTTTGTCTCTTGAGAGCGCGCCGACTTATATAACCTGGAGGATGTGAAGGTTTGGGAATTTCAGGACGATAGTTGTGCCAGCGTTCATAGGGTTGCTTTTCATCCAGTAGAGGCCTCAGCCTTGGGGCTCTCAAACATTCATCACAGCAGCACCCAGCATGTTGCTTCACACAGTCTGGACATGATCTGCAGAAGTGAAACCTGATCAGATGAGGCCATGCTGCTCCCACTCAACTAAATGACCAGTGAGAAAGTCTTACAGATAGGACGTAGGGAACAATGTGCAGAGTTGGGTGATATGAAGAATGGTACATACAGATAGAGCTTGTTGCAGTCAAGGTTTGCACAATTACGATGCCGTGCTTCAGGAAGAGGACCTCCACATAACTGACACCTAGCAAACGCTGAAAGATTCTGTGCTTCTGACCCTGTATCTGATTCTTTTAACTCATTTTCTTCAACCTTTTCATGCTCCTTGTCACAATAATATTCTGGTGGGACAGACAGTCGAGAATCAAAGACAAAAAGATTTCCTGCCCACATTGAGGAGCCTTCCTCTTTGAGATAGCGTGCAACGCCTCCTTTCAAAGTGAAGAGGTTTTTGAATCCCTTCTGCCTGTCATCTCCAAATTGAGACCATTCAACACAAGCTCATCAATCTAGTTCAAAGACAGAACCATGCAGTACCCCTTTTTCAGCCTGACAAAACCAGAATCTATGGATGTGGACTGAATAGGAGGATAACATACTGAACTTTCAGCATCCATTGTAGCCTAATCTGTTCTGTATTTGTGACATCATAAAACTGCTGAGACACCCCAAGTGCTTGACAATCCATAAATAAATGTTTCCAACCTTCTTCTACGGCTTCAAGTCCTGATAAAAATGTTCACAGGGAAACCTAGCACAAACAGAGTTTACCTCAACATCGTAGAGTAGACATCACAGCGAATGCCACCAGTGCAATACATCATGACCTCATCCACATCCTTGTTGATCCCTGATAATGGGTCATCACTCTCATCCTGCCAACCCCATACATCAAGTATATTATCATCCACAAAAATCTCTCAAAATTGGAGATGTACAAATACATATCTACAAAAAATGTGAGTGCCAATATGGATTCTTCAATAAGATTCAGAATGCTTGTTTGGCATGAAAGTATATGTATGAGATTGCAGAGGAAGCTCCACAATAACAGATTTATAATAACCTTTAGACCAAGGCAACCATTGCTTGTCCCTTTAAACCACCATGAAGCAACCCTGAAGTCCACCTGGGACCTATTATTGAAGCACAGAACATTTGAAAGGACTAAGTGAAGTACCAAGAGAAAAGCCCTACCTTCTCCTCCGACAACCCAAATTCAGTGCTCTTGAAACAATCAACATTTGGTCGTTGAGCTCCACGAAAGTGGCCTACATCCCATTCATATCCTGCACAAAACCAATGTCTAGCTGATTGTCACATATGAGAAGCCAGATGACATAGAAAACTGGTGTTTTTCACCCTTGGTGAAACATTACTTTGGGGATTCAGCTTCCAGGAAGAACTGCAGTGTTAGTAGAGGGAGGAAGTGAAAAGAACGAGAGCAGTCTCAATAGCCATGTAAGAAATAACATATTGGATAGAGATGAAGTGGAGAAGAGCCGATATGAGATTGCAGTGACTCCAAGGGGGAGAGAAGAGAGAAGGGAATTTGGATGTACCGTTTCGTACATCTAGAAGTAAGACTCTTTTCAATCTTGAAGAATCATTTGTGCCCACAATAGCTCTTGCTTTGAGTTTTTCTCTCCATTGCTGGGGAGTTAGGGGTTCTGCTCTTATTGATAGGTCAGTAACAGGAAGATGTGCAGTCCCACCTTCTACCTGCCGAATGCAACCATGAGCAACACATCAAGCCAACAGCAGTGCAAAAGCAATAGGTAAGACATCAACCTCCAGATCAATGGAAACCAAACAGACATATCCTCACCTGAACCAGGGAGGGCTTATAACGAAGCTTGAGCCTAGGAAAAGCATGATGATGTAAGCAGGGTGACACTTGAATGAAAATTGATGAGAACCTCAGATCCTTCTTGACCCATTCAGCATATGCCATTGCATCCACCTGTGGCCCACTTAGCTGAACATACACAAGAGTCAAACATCAGCCAACAAAAAACAAGTGCAGGACAAACACTATGAAACCCACAACCATAACCCACAACCATTTTTGGGCTAAAGACAAAATAACTGGCATGGGAAGTGAAGAGATGGAACCTGAGCATTGATGCCTTGATGGCTGATGTAGATTCGACCCCGTATGTCTCGGCCCTGCAGCCTATCCCTCACATGTCATCTTCCCTCACACTTGGGGCCCCCAATCAAACCCTAGACCATAAGAACAAACAGCACATTAAACCTTTCTCTCGCTGAACTTTTATGTCATGGATTTCCTCCTAACACATGCTATCTGTGTAAACAAAATGATAAAAGTGATTTCCTGATACAAAATTAATTCTGCTGTTGAAATGAAGACATAAAATCTCACCTCCATGAAGGCAGTGTGCTGAGCCACCTCATGATGAGGATCTTCAACCTCCACAAAGTAATAAAAGTTGACCACTATAAACCCACTCTCTGCTTCCTCATCCTCTGATTGCACTATTGGTTTATCTTGCTGACAACTGTGATGCCCCCCCCACTCTGCATCCAGTTCTTCTCCCTCTTTCCTTGCATAGATGTGGCAGCCAGGTCGACTTTTTGATTGTGGAACAAAATTGAAAGCAAACTTGCTCCTGCCAAGTTTCCCCAGGCAGACATGGTCTACACTTATGGGTTGAGAAAGAACAGCAGAGTAACACCTTGGGAGAGCAGAAAGAGAGCTGCGGCCATGAGTTCCCCCTCTCACCAGTTCAGGTAAAAGAAGATAGTGCTTCAGTACATGGATTCTCCCACATTGCAACACAATTCCTGGAGCTTTCATTGCTTGCAACAGCAATGCTGGCTTCTGCAGCATTGTTGTTTTTTTGGAAACAAAAACAATCTTAATGTGGCAACTGTATCTTGTCACACCATCTATGCATCAAACCTGATACTAAAATTGCACCCAGCTCCTCCTGAAACCCTAAATCTCCTTATGTGCAGAAACCTCCTTTCTCAACTATCTTAGACAAAATTCATCACCATTTATCTACACATCAAACCTTGACACTCAAATTGCACCTAGCTCCTCCTGAAACCCTTAGTCTCCCTCTTGCAGAAACCTCCTTTCACAACTATCTTGGACAAATTTCAGCACCATCTATCTAGACATTAAACCTGACTGTAAAATTGCACCCAGTTCCTCAAACCCTACTCCTCCTTCCTTCCTGCAGAAACCTTCATTTCTCAACTATCTTAGACAAAAAAATTTCATCACTGTCTATCTAGACATTAAACCTGACTATAAAATTGCACCCAATTCCTCAAACCCTAATTCTCCTTCTTGTAAAAATCTTCCTTCCTCAACTATCTTGCACAAAATTTCATCACCATCTATCTACACATTAAAGCTGACTATAAAGTTGCACCCAGTTCCTAAAACTTTGATTCTCCTTCTTGCTTTTAGAAACCTTCCTTTGTCAACACACGAAAAATGCAATGACTGCAAGCTTTTCTCTTGCCTGTCGACTCTTCTTCTGCCCCCCCTCCTTCCCTCTTGATTGTCCACCCCAAGGACAAACCCTCTTTCTTTCATGGAATTTGGTAAGGGCGCGAGGTGGTTGCGGTGGTGGGGAAGAGGGCGTTGGCGTGAAGCAAACCAGGCTTCTACGGGATGCCGCTGTTCATGCAGCAGGTCTGCGTGCACGAGAGAGCTTGCGAGCAGGTGCGGCCACTGATTTCTTTCTCCTTTTTCTCTGCTATGAGATTGTTAGGGTTTGTCGGTTTTCACCAGAGCATGCACACACTAGACAGATGAGAGTGGGGCGTCCGTTTCTGTGTGTACCCTTTGTGGCTAAAGCTTCCTTGGATGGATGGCAGAACCTTTGTTCCATGATCCATATGCAGCTTGTTTGGCTGCAATCAATTCTGAAGAAGAAGAAGAAGACGCACCATCTGTGCAAGCAAATGGAGAATCACCTGGTCTCTATGAATTGGCTACAAGATTCATAGATGACACATTGCTGGGAATTGTCAAGGACAAAGCCAGTGAAGTCCGGCAGGTAGGGTACTCTCTTTTCACCAGATCTCTCAATTCTTTCCTTGAAAGAAATTGCAAATAGAGATGTCCCGGTGCAATGTCTGGCAGCCATACTCTCTCTTCTCACCAGATCTTAATTTTTTTCCTCAAGGGAATTGCAGATAGATAGATGTCTGGAACTTGCTGCAATCTATATCCATAGATGTCTGGAGCTCTTGATCTGCATTTCCAAGGCTTTCATCTCATTGCTGATTAGGGTTACAGATGGTGTTGTTGACAGATGGAATGGACACAAGACCATACCGCTTATCTTGGCCTCCTTCATCTCTCATCTTTGATGTCTCACCTGACTCCATCTACACTGCAGCTTCTGAAAAGTTGAAAGGTACGTGGCATGCAGGAGTCCCTCCTTTTGGAAGCCCTAGTAATGTTTGTAAGGTTCCTGATATCTAAGCCTTGAGGATTCATCTGCTTGTAAAACACTTTCTTCTTTCATTGTACGGCCAATTTTATCAGAGAGATGTGCATTTTACAAATGAAGTGAACAATGATGATACCTACTCCCTGCAATTTCTGCATATTATTTTGCAGCTGCTGGTGCAAAGGTTCCAAGAATGTGTTTGTTTCAGCACATATCAGCTGAAGTGGGTGAAGGTGAAGGAGGCTGGGGAGAGAAGCTTGTGAAAATGGGCTTCAGAGGAGACAGACCCAGTGTATGGGCAATGCAGGTGAGAGAAACTTTGCATGCAAAAACTCAAGGTGCAAGTATGAACACTTTGTAGCACCAAATGTGTGAAAGGATTGGAGTGTCATACTTGCACAAGTAGATCAGAATTTCACTGCAGTCCCTCCAGAATCTAGATGTAATCTAGATTAGTAGAGTCCTGTATTTTGTAGCTGAGAAAGGAGTAATTTTGTTGTTCCAGACTGGATTTTGACATTTTTGAGGCTTGCTCCCTGCTGTCAGATTGAACATAAGAATGGCTTTTAGTGATGGATGCAGGGCTTACACAGCTTGTCAGCAGAGGGCCTTAAAGTTATTCTTGGCTATGCAAGCAGTATGGCTATGAAGGACTCTGTCTTTGTTGGAGAGGTTCCACTTTCAGCATTTGGAGGCATTTCTCAGGTAAAATTGGCATAGAATTGAGATTTACATCTGTCAATTGTTGTCTTCTGGGATGGAATTTGAAATGCCAACAAGGTGTATCTTTGTGCAAATTCCTATACTGTACATGCCATTCATCGATTTATTGTTTCTCCTTCCTCTGATTCTATTTGTCTCTGCTTTCTTGTGCAGGAAGAAGCAAGCAAGCTTCTGATAAAAATAATTCTCAGCAATGGCTTTGATGCAGAAGTGATAGCACACAAAAAGATTGCAGCTGGATCAGGGCTTCAGGGGGCACATGTCCAGGACCTAGATCAGAAAGGTGAAGGATTAAGTATCATCTTTCGGGCAAAGCAACTGAGACTCTCTGATGATCAGGTAAGTTTCTAAATTTAGGCCCTTGTTGTGTTAATATTCTTGGTTGGCCATGACATATATGTGGCAAGTGGTAAATGCCAGCAGCAAAAGGGTGAGACAACATGCTGCTTAAGGTAGAGACAGAAGACCTCACCTGCCTAAGGAAGCATGTTAGCTTGGTCCAAAATTCACTATTCTCTTGTAAACCCACCATCGGGAACTGATGCAGTCAATGGGTAGCCATGGCACCTTGTCATTGCTATTCATGATGAGGGTGATGGTCTGACACTTTGTGAGTGATGCTCAAAGGTTATGATTACACCCATTACCATGTTATGTTCAAAGTGTTTCTCAAATTGTTGTTGTGAAGATTTCTCTGCAATTTCATAGATAATTTCAAATTTTTGGCTATGGAAAGTCTTATTGTTCCACATGGAATGTTATGTTTTTTCATCTCGCACAACTTGTCAAGCAGTATCTTTCATGAGAGATCAAGGACACAATTGTTGTGATGATCTCACTTGTCTGTGATTGCATCCATTGAAGAGCAACGACAAGCTGATAGGAATTACTGCTGTTTTCTCACCCAACAGGTAGAGTTTGTGAGGCAGCAAATTGAGCTAGCGGAGGAAGAAGGTGACGAGGAAGGATTTGAAGAGTGGTAGTAGCTGTAATCTGGTGTGCTTTGGGTTCCCGAAACCAAGCTTTGAGTCTGAACTTTTGCAAGAAGGATGATGAAGAGAATTTTAAATAGTAGCTTAACTCCTTAAACTCTTAAATTTAGTACTAATTGAGTGACTGAGCAGCACCCATGTGCTTCAGCCTACTTTTAACCAATAATCAATAAAACAACAAAATTTGCAACTACTCTTTGGCCATCTACCCCCTGTAATAATACATTTTTATCTAAAGGATAGATCAACTCATGTAAGCAATGTATTCTTCAAAAGATCAATCCAAAAGCTTATTAAGTGTTGTTGCTTCTAGCAATTGTTGGGCTTTTACAATGATTGTGGGGTCTATTTTGTGCCAAGGGCTCTTGTGACTAAATTGTTAGTAATGAAGGTTGCATTCGATTGAAAACTAGACCATGACATGAAGTAATGACAAATCTTTACAATCACCACAAGTGAGGTATGGATGTTATTGGTGATTTAGGGTTTAGGGTAGTTGGTTGTTGTTAATGTAAGGTTTAGGGTTTAGGGTAGTTGGTTGTTGTTAATGTAAGGTTTAGGGTTTAGGGTAGTTGGGAATGGGCTTTTATGTTCTGTGTTGTTATTGAATAAACAATGGAAATTGAGATGTTGTAAATGTACATGACATGGATCTACAATGTTCCTTTGTGTTTTCAATAATTTGAAAGGTTTTTATACATGGAAATTTTGTTAACATTCGGTAGTTATATGTACATGAGAATTTCTAATTTTCTTTTTGAAAATGATATAGATGTGCAATGTCATTGGAAGTCATTAAACAAGATTCCCATGAAAATTTGTAAATTGTGTTGGATGTAAGACAATAGTGCCAACAAATGGACATCAAGAAAAACAACAAACCCTACCAAATTTGTCTATTATCACATGCGGTGCCCCACTTGTGACAACAACTAGTGAACCATCATGTAAACGTGAGAATAATGTGAATTTGTTTGTAGTTGGTTAAAAGGGGGAAAAGACAATGGTGGTTCAAAAGAAAATTAAATAAATATTTTTAATATACATATAAATATATATACGACCATGTGCTTGGTAGTAGAAAAGCATGTGGGATTGAATGAACAATTTGTTTCTTAAAGTTGGCATTTAGAAAATGCAAATTTCAAGCTTGAGCACTTTTTCACTTGTAGTCTAGCACATTGTAAGTCAAGAAAGAGCTTGTGAACCAAGGAACCTCACATCTTGGAGGGGAATCCGTTAACAAAAGATGAAGGAAGACCGTGCAAAATAAGGACCACCAATTCAATAATCAAAATGTCTCACACATGATGTTCGTGCAACACATAGTACAAGGCCTTGTACTATGCATCGCATCTTTGGTCACTTTAAGATGAAGGCCCCATCTTAAAGTGACCAAAGATTTGGTACATTTAGGTCATGAATTTCATGGGTTTTGAAATTTTGCACCAAAATGGGTTCTTGCATTACCCAAACCAAGTTCCTTAAAAATCCTTGCACCATGGACTTTGAAGACCATCTCACAGATTAAGAGAATTTGTTTCAATTTATGATTTCACAAAGTGGGTCAAAAAAAAATTAATTAAAATGACACCCAAAAGAAAAAAAAAAAACAAGACTTGAAATATATGTATATATGAAAGGAGTTGGAAGGAGTTTCAAAGGTTTCCTATTTTGAATACTTCAATTTGAAAGTATACACTACTTTCAACAACCATGGGCCTTAATGCCTTTGAAAACAAAATTCACCATTTTGGTTGATAGTGTGTTTGTCAATGTGTTGTTGTCAACGCACAAAGAAATACTTGAAAAAACACAATGTCTAAAGGGAATTCCAAATCATTGATGATATTCTTGCAAATTTTGTAAATCACATTTTACATTTAAAATTGACTCATCCAAATTTAAGATGGGAAAGAAACAAAAAACATAAAATTTTTGTATTATTATTGAAATCACAATTCCAAAGTAGACATCCAATTAATGAAGATATTTGCCATTAAGAGCTTTTGATGGTGAAAACATTTTTTAATTTTGAAATGGTAATAATCCAAAACCTTTGATATTTACCAATAAGTTCATGTTATGACCACATGGCATGTTACAAATCGAAGCATTTGGGTTCCAATATGCATTTTGTTAAATCATGGACCTCATTACTTCAACAATTTCAAATTTTAGATCCTCCAATCTGAATATTTTAAGCTAATAGTCTCTTTGCAAAATTTCAAATATTATTGCATGGCATGCGACTTATAATGACCCACATGGTTATTTCTTTCATATGCATGGTGAAGCAACCTCCAATTGGGAAAGCAAATGTGATCACCACAAAACAAGCATTGTAGCCTAATTTTTTCAAAATATGCAAAGAAAGATGTTAATTGTACCAACAATTTTGGACTCGGAGACCTTTATTATGTTTTAAGTGCGATAAATTTCTAAAATTAAGAAGTGGTACCATGGTGTACCCTTGTAGGTGCTGGTTCACCCTAGGTCTTTAGAACTAACCCTAAAAGCTTTGAGTTTTCACCAAGTTACCACCATAGGTGCGGGTGGAAGACCACTTAAGCAGCCCTTAACCAGCAACCATGCAGGGTGGTGGATGGTGTGTGGACAAGGAACACTTTTTGGTTGTGCATTCATGTCATGTGGTTAATACATAGCTAACCATGGTGATGTATTAACCACCGGCGCAACATTTGAAAAACCGTCAGGTATTGACCTACATTTAGAGGGGCTATCACTACACTAGAAATTTAAGGGGCCTTTTTAAAAGAAAAATTGTGAGATTGCTCCATAACTGGCCTCTTCTTTCTCTTAACTCATAGTCTAATTAATCTTGTGTTTTGTTTTTTGGCCTTAACTATGGTTACTAGCATTTGATTTGGGCTGCTTGGTGCAAAATGTTCACCATGAAGGCAACTTATCACAATCCTTTAAAACAACCTCCTAACCATGAACGCACCTACACACCCAATAGCCACCAAGTGCCTTACGTACTAACCTACTATGCTACGGGCTATGGTGAACTAGCACCCACATTGACATGTTCACCTTTTTTTTTTTGTTTTAAAGTTAGTAAGGCCTCTTGGTGGCCATATTAATTGTAATATGTACAAGTAGGAGTAGCAAAAATATATGTAGTAGGAGTGGAGGAACTGAGGAAAAAGAAATGATTGCATGAAACTCAGTTTACCACAAAAATTGATTGTATTACCAGTTTCACTCCCCCTTTGATGTTAATGTACTTTTTTGCAAGCTTTTTCTGAATGACAACTTTTGCATGCAGGAAGAATGACAACTTTGTAGAAGTTTTGTTGGTTGGTTTTCAAGATATAATCTCGAACAATGGCCAGTGATCACTTGCATTTTGGGAGCACATACAAGTCAGTGCATTACTCCAAGCAACCAACAAAATAACAACCAAATCAAATTGTTCACACTTCACATGACCTTGGAATACAAAATCAATCCTTAAAACTAAAAACTTGCAAAAAATTAAAAAACAAAAAAAAAAAAAAAAAAAAAAACTTGAGACAATTTTTAAAATCTAGGTGAGATGTGAAGTAATCGATCACAAGAGATGAAAGGCGAAAGCTTGACTTCACGTTGAATGTCTCTAAGAAACAAAGAAAAGAGACCTTGCTATTGTCACTTGCTATGAGAGATTTGTAAACCTAAAACCCTAAACCTAATGATCCTAGCCGCCTAATGACTAATCGAACTAATCCCTAACTTGCATTTATCCTTGAGAACCAAAACCTCTCAAAGAACTGGATCTCACATGGGCGGCATTCGAAAGTCGGTTATCAACCAGGTTACCACAACCCTTAGTACTCATCTATTCTCGAGGTGACAACCGGGATGATAACCGGGAAGGGGGAAAAGGGGTGGGGGGAGAGGGTGGAGGAGATAACCGCCCAACCCCCGTGCTAACACAAAGAAAGTCTCCATTCTTTCATTCACTATTGGATGCTTTTTTGAAGGATATATGCCTAGATGGACGGAAACAGGTGGGTGACACAAAAGAGCACTCCAATGAAGAAGGGCTGGTTCATTCTGGCCCATGCAAGTTAACCCAAGGTTACGATAACCAACTTAGATACGTGTCCTATGTAGGGATCCTCCACAACAACACCATCACCTCCTCTCGATTTAACTAAACCCTAACATAAGGTTAGTAGGTAGTTAGTTAGTACGTGGTTGTTTGTTGGTCCAGCATTTCAAGGGATTTTGAACACAACAATTTGTGTCAACCCATTGTTGGCAACGAAACAAAGAGCCAATAAATGAGTGGGTGGGTCGGTGGGTAAGTTGGTGGGAGCTACCGACCAACAACACCCCAAGCTTCCTTCTTCTTCTTCTACAATCGAAGCTTCCTTCTTCTTCTTCTATGATCGACAATATGGCACTTATAGTGGAAGCTTTCCCTTTATTTTTTCATAAAGACGACATGAAACATAACTTACATTAAAATGTTGTTGTTGTTGTTCCCATGCCAATTCTCTTGGTTGTGTCGAAACCAATGGATTGTGTGGATATATTATTTGTTTCCTTCGGTATACCATAGTTGAATAGGAGGTTTGATATATATATATATATATATATATATATAAAATAATTTTTGGACATGCTGAAATTTTCCAAAAAATCAAATTAATTCAAGGGCCAGGATTTTCTCTTACAATTTAAAACCCTAACTAATTTAAACACATTTGTCCAAACATTTCCCAAACTTTTGGGGGGCTAAAAAAACCCAACAAAAATTGTTGATTTTTTTTTACCCGCCACTAATTGTTTAGGCAAGACTTGATTTTCCAAACCAAACTCTATTTGGAATGTTTTTCTAGACAAGTGAGCTCAATTGGAATTCAAAGTTTAGGAATTTGAAGAACCAAGTTGGAACCAAACCATAGATAATAAGTTCCGTCAAAAAAAAAGGTGGAACCAAGTATTTTCCCTTGTATTCAATTGGGATCCTTGGAGTCTCCCACAAGCATGCATGCTCTTTTCTAGAGCTTTCTCATTCCTAAGTGGCCCCCCTCTTCCTCTTGGACTAGGTATGTTTTGCAAATATGGCATTACATGGATGGGCCCATAGCTAACCAACTATGTTTCTATTAGCTCCAATTGAAACGAGCTGAAAAGAAAAGGGCAGCAAAAAACAATTCCACACCTCAATTGAGCTCGTGTTCAATTTCTTCGAACACAAGTGGTTTCCAAAGGAATCATCACGCATACTCGACAAACAATACTAGATCCTTGTAAATCTCACATGGCAAATTGAAAGCTTCACACCGTTAAAGACTAAAGACCAAGCTTTTTTTCTTTTTTTCTCAAAAATATTTAAATGATATTTGGTTGTTGCATTATGGGATGGAAATTTGCATCCATTTTGTATTTGGGTGTTTCATAATTGTTGTAAAGCCTGCCTAACCTCTTTGTGGGCTTTAGCAAAATTGTAAAGCCCACTTCCCCGTCTTCTCATCGCCACACCAATGAGCTTTATTTTGCACAATTTTGTAAAAATAAAATAAAATCACACACACACACATATATATAATGAATAGATAAAAATAATTAAACAATGTGAAAAGGTTCAAAATGTTTCAACTTTGGGACAACACAACACCCAAAGTTGTGGTGCAAAAGAATCATTTTTTCAAGTTAAGTCTTTTGCACAATCTCTTGTGTTTCGTGTGTTTTTTCATGTGTTTCTCTCGCGTTTGCACACTTTGTTTTTGCAATTTGGTGAGAGTCAAGAATTCTCCATCATGAATGCTTTTCGTTTTTTTGTCTTTTTTTTATAATTTGATTGTGTGTGTGTGTGTGTGTGTGTTTTGTCTCTACAATATTGTTATGATGTGTTTATGCTTTGTGATATCAATAAATGTAAGTGCCTCAATGTTGTTGCACATGACACAACAATGGGCCATTTCTTCCTCTCCCCAAAAAAAAACCTCTCTACTTGTCACAAGGACCCTTTTTTTTTGTCACTAGGTTGTCTAATTTTGCAAAAATAAAGTAATCACTAATATAAATTTGCAAAGTATATATATGTTTATGTGAAATTCAATTTCCCTTGAAAATTGATTTTGATTGAGTATTCAATGAGAAAATTTATTAAAATAACCTTCCTTATTAGGAGTATCACCAATAAATATTCAACCGCAAGGGGGGTTGCATGGGAAGTGTGCCCTTGTAACACACAAAACTTGTCACTCTTAAATTTAAGAAATTGATGAATGCTTGAGACAATTAGATTAAATTGCCCGAGGGTTACAATTGGCAATTTGTTTTGACAAATTTTGTAATTTTTTAAACCCAAAAAATGGGGGATTTTTTTTTCTTTTAGGGGTTTTTCAGTGAATTTTTGAGTAATAATTTTTTTTGTAAAATTTTCATTTAATTTTTATATTGAAAATTTGAAGGAAAAAAAGGAAAAAAACCCTAGTAACAATGCTACACACCAAGCACAATCTTTACGGAACTTAGATAAATTTCGTATGGACGGAAGTATTGCCACTCCGAGGAGTATGCTCCAATTAAATTTTTGGGGCATCTAGACGGGATCATCTGCTCGTCATCCTCCGGAACTCCTCCTCTGAACAACATGGATTCGTTGTTTTAGGCAACTTGGACCCGACTTTGAAATTGGTGACGACAACCAATCGGTACTCTCCTCGGTGAAAAGTTGTTACGAAGGTTGGTGGGTGGGGTACATGTGGGGTGCCTTTGTCGGGCCTCTGACTACCACATGTAGAAAAGAAGAAAGTTATCCCGAACCCGAACAAGAGATGTGGGTGAAAGTGTCCCATTCAATGTACGGGGAATTATGCCTCCTCCAACTTGCAACACAAGCGATAATTCACGGAATGAACAAATGAACAAAACGAACGAAACAAAAAAACAATTGATGTGGGTGGGATTGTGCCAGTCCTTTTTTTTTAAAAACTCGATTCATGCTTCTTCCCATGTGCGGAAAAAAATTATGGGTCGAGATGGTGCCAAGGAAAGTACTTGAGCCATGCTCTCGTACGGAAAACGTTATCACGTACAAACAATAAATGTGGGGTGTGCCGTTGCCTCGTTTATGGATGACTCCACTCGACTCATTTGTGGACGACGTGCTCAACTATCCATTGGTTCGCCTTTTGATAAAGCGCTCGCCAATTACGTATTTTACTTGGACCCTAAGTTTCGGTTGCCGGCCGGTCGTAAGCATCATGTGTGAATTTGTTTGTTTTCTACTTACTCGGTTCTTAACTTTTATGTGAGAGTCGTAGCTTGGCTCTTAATCGCATGTCGAGTGTAGTCTCTTTTCTTTTTTTTTGTCGTTTTTTTTTTTCCCTGAAAAAATTCAAAGAAACATGAAAAAAATAGTAATAATAAATTCGAGGAAATATTTCCCACCATTTTATTTTATTTTTAATTTGAGAAAAATTGAAAGAATTCACCAGGTGTGACTACTTTGGTGAATTCTTTCAATTCACCTTTTTCTTCGAAAACTAGGCTCTATCTTGTCATAGAGGATCACCCTTCACTCGACATTAAAAAAATATGAAAAAAAAGCGTTGGGGTCAGGTGCTTTGATTCAATCCTCAGGGCTTGGATACGAACATGACTAGAATATTTGTTCGTCTCTAATTGCTTTAGGATTTTTTTTTAAAAAATTTATGTATGTGTATACTAATAATATTTGGGTACAAGTAGTGGTTTTTATTTATTTTTAAATTAAATCGGATATTGTAGAAATGGCAAAAGTTTTGCTTGACAAACAAATTTTGCACACTTTTTTTCCCCTAGTTTGTGAAGAAAATTTCAAGTAAAAATTAGGCAAATGTGAATTTTCAGTGTATAAAAAATATTTTTGTTTAAAAAGAATTGCCACTCTTGCAAAATCAAAAAATTGAAAAGGAAAAGAACACCAAGTTGGAGAAACTATAAATTAGGGTTTATGGAGAAGTAAATTTATAGTTTGTTGCTCTTATATGTTTAATCTCATAACATGTATATGTATCCAGTCTGAGGAAATTTCTCAACCCAAGTACACAACATGCCTTGTGCAATTTGCACCTACAACAAGTTCCGAAACGGGGTGACATGAATTAGAAAGTAGGTATTCAATGCATGTGCACGCACGGAGTGCATTTGAGACTTGATCGCCGATTACACCTTGTAAGGTGGTCGTGCATAAGTACATGATAATTTTTTATATGTTAAAAAAAAAGCTAGAAGTAAATGAATGAATGAATGAATGAATTTCATCTCTAGTCTCTTGCACTTCCAATGACATAAGGCTATCATCATAGGGGGCTTCCAATGAAAACGCACATCATAATAGAATTTTCACATTTTGTGTTTTTGAAATCTCATCCAAAACAACCCCATTCACAATAACGTGGATATTACTTTGCAAATAAAAGCCCAAAATCCTTTTGAATAATAATTTATAAATCCATAAGTTCATTTTTGCTTTGACATAAGTACTCATAAATAACTTCCGTTTTCTTCCTCATAAATTGGGAAAATGGGCCGATATGTCCACTATTAGATTGGTCGGGTGTACATACATACTTGTTAACAACAAACACTTGCACACGACAAATTGTTTCTACTCCCCCCTTATATTGCAAGGCACTTGAAGCATAAGTTTTGAGCATGCTTGTGGTGGACCCAAAGTACAAAAGTTCGCAAACCAACTTGTGAATACCTTGCCCACGAGCTTATTACAAATTGTGGAGGAGGGCATGGGAGTGTGCGGGAGGGCTCCACAAACTTGCACTTTCTATCACAAAACAAAATTTAATCATCATATGGCACAATCCAATCTTTCATAGGCAAAATGAAGGATTGCTTCACACCATGGCATCATTAAAAAGCCACTCTAGCCTAATATCATGTCTATTGTGACGCTAATTTATGAAATTTGTGTCATCAAAGAATCCGTGACAAAGTTTATAATGCATACAACTGAACTAGAACTTTCCCAAGTCGAAAAGTGTTAACACTACGTGAACTTTAACTTACACCATCATGACAACGGGAAAACACCACCCTAACCTCAACTAACTTGATTCTTAAGTCGTGGAGGTGATGGTGGGGATTGCCAACAATTTGGGGGTGGGGGGGGGCACGCATCCTAAAATAATGCCGACCACAACATCACGCATGGAAGTTTCCCAAAGGGCGGAAAAGTGCAACGCAATATGAACTTTTACATAAACTACTCCCTTTTTATTTCTACTATTGAGGCGTGTGCAATTGGCCCAAGTGTTACCACGTCCTCAATTGATTTTTCCTTCGAAAACCAACCTGGTTTTTTGGAATTTATTTGAATTTTCAACGGCAAAAATCACTTCAAAATCCAATATGTCCCACATTCTGAATCCAAATCTTACCAAATAAATTCCATTAAATCCTGCTCATCAAGATCTTTCCAATAACACCAAAAAGCACATTCCAATTCCTCCAAAATTTTCTTCAGCTTTGATTTAATTTGATTTTCAGTGAAAAACTCATTCAATATTCAAGAACTTTTCCAACACAAGTCCAATCGTCATGGAACCAAAACCCATGCACCCCTCCTCATTGAGAGCTTTCCAAAGACACAAAGAACATGATCTGAAGCATCCCAGTTCGGTGGATCTCATAACTACAAAAACAAAACAAACTACCTTCCTTCATAGATAGATGTGTATTTTGAGGGATCTCCATCCCTTGCCAGAAGAACCCTCCCTAGGGTGTTATGCCAGGGGAGGGAGGTCCCCAATTTTACATGTTCCCATGTTCCCATAGAAATACTTCATTTTTACAAAATGGGAAAGAAGTGAGGAAATCGAAAGAGAGTTGTTTTACATAAGGGTACTACGTAGGTTCCCATAGTACTCGTGTGTTCTCCGATATGAACTTTTACAATACAACATACATGAACATATGTAATAATTTCTTCTCCTCTTTGTGCAGGCATTTCAAAAAAAACATGAAGCTCACAAAGGCTTTGCCTTCACTGATTTTTTTCTGTTTTTAGGGTTTTTACAAAATGTAAGTCTCCACATTTAAAGATATTATTGTTGTTCCTCATACTTATATAAGGGCTGATATAGGGAACTTGTAAAGTTTGTGCATTTTGATGGTATTTTCATGCTAGGCAAACACTAAACAAAAGCAACGAATGAAATGTGGCATGAGTCCATACTTAACAAGAACAATAAGGCTTGGGCAAACACTAAACAAGAGCAACAAATTAAATGTAGGTCATTGTTAGGTGGAATCGCTTAAAGTTTCCTTGAAAATAATAGAGTTTTGCATAAAGTCACCCTCTGTTTCACCCCCTGTCTCCTCTGCTTTTGCCCCCCTATCCCATCTTTCAATGGTATCTGCAAAGTAAGGAAATTTTATTAAATCTGGATATGAAATGCTGAAACTCAGCATTCAATGCACAAGGTTCCAGAGTGATCACAGCAGTGAAAATATTTGTACCAGCAGCAGTGGAGGCGTTTAGGAAAAAGGAAAGACAGGATGAAACTCAGTTTACCGCCAAAATTGGTGGAAAAATTAGTTTGGGTCCTAGTTTTTTCCTTTTGTAAAAATTTTCATTCCCAGTTACGTGTTTGGTGCCCTATTATGCCGAAACTGACCGTTCTCGCTCCCTAATCGCCTGACTAACTCTAATATGCTGGCACATCTTTTCCTTGCTGAATAGATGTTTTTACAAAGCAATCTTCCTCCCTTGTGGAGCCATGTCCTCCTCTCAAAAACTAGCCTCCTTCAAGGAACCATGCAATCCCACCAATGCACCCCCTTCCCTGGGGGCTTTTCAATTTTTTCATTTCCAAGGGCCTTCCATCCCACCAGGAAACTACGTCTCCCCTGACGAACTGTGCACTCTCACCAGGAAAACACCATTGCTCCCCCAACATTAATCATTCACCAAAACTATGGTTTTCATGAATCTTTTAAGTATTTTGATTTTTTTTGTGCATTTATAAGTTATAATTTTTTTTTTATCATAAACAAACTTCCTAATTACAATTGCTCCCCACCAAGCTTGAATTCCCAAACATTAAATTCAAAAAATATCAATAGTGTATCCAAGGTGAGCAACTTTTCAAATCACATCAACTTGAAATCAAATTGGTAATAGATTGATAATAATGGCATGATATAATAGCTACTCAAATTTGTTTCGATGCTCATATCGTTTAGTGTATCAAGATCCACAACCAATAATGACAACACAAAACCTTGAAGGTTTCAAATTTTTTAGTGTTGTTCAAAGTTTGAACTTTCAAACCTTTTGAACCACATCAAATCATTTCCCCCATCCAATTGTAAGAATGCCTAAGGACAACTTCTCATCAATATCTAGGGACGTTGTTTCATTGTATCTCAATTGTGGTGCTTGAATTACATTTTCATTCTTCATCTTGCATTTTTACATTTGATTGTTGTTGTGTTTTTTTTGTGTTTAACCAAGGATTTCACTAAAAGAAAAACTGTTGTTTGCAATCAATTTGTGTAATTAAAAAATGTCATTTATAACTAATTTCAAATGATATTTTTAGTTGTGAAAATTGATTACAAATAACAATTTTTCTTATAATGTTTCTTGTCAATCTCATAATCTTCTTAGGTGCAGATCAAGTTATCCATTTTTTTTTTTTGTTAACATTCTATGACATTGTGTTTTTTTTTGTGTTTTTTCTTTTTCTTCATTTGTGATAGTGTTGTTACCATCTTTTCCATCACTCCCAACCATGTCTAACAAGGAATTTATTTTCAATACATATGATACTGATGGGGTGAGTCCTCAATGCCCTATGATATGCTATAAATGATTCCACCACCATTAAAATTAAATATGTTATGATGATGGCATGGGAAGGAAAAATGAAAAATATTGTTAGCTTCAACATGGCTTTTGTTTTAATATTCTAAAGGAGCGGGTAGAAAAAGTTATTGTGATTGAAAAGCCATTCAATGTGCATTTTATGTTGGGAAGCAAATGCTAATCAAACTATAAATGCATTTGCCATGTGATAAACTATGAAGAAACATTTGATTACTAAAGTTTCAATCACTTACGAAACTTTTTAAAATTAGATCAAAACGCATATTGAAAATTGTTGTTAACTAGTATAGTGAAATCTCTTTGAAAATCCTAAAAGAAAAACCCATAAAATCCATAAGAATAAAAGCTTGTTTAGATATTTCAATTATGTATCCATTGGGCATAAAAATTTTGATAAACAAAAAAATAAATAAAATTCAAAAGTCCTTTTCAAAACAAGGTACAATTTTAACCTTTCAAAAGTTCATAACTACCATTTGATTAAGGTTTCAAAAAAAAAATCACATTTAACTTTATGATTCATTTTTCAACCCATGTTTAATCACTATAAACAATTCATAAATTTCTTAACCATCTAGTCAATCTAACCAACTAATCGGTCCATATTTTAGACTTCAAAAGTCCACTATTGATAATGAATGCATTATTTTCAAAAAATAATTGTTTAAATGTCTTCATAATTAAGTTGTTAGTTTGGAATGAATCATCATTTAATTTATTTAAGATTAAATTATTCACCATAAACATTTAAATTTCAAAACACCTTGTAAAAATTGTTAATGTGATTTCAAAAGTGAGCCACCATACCTTGCATTCATTTTTCACATTTTTTGCTACATGCTAGAACCCCATAGAAATGTGTAACAACTTGTCAAAAATAATTATCGTTTCCAAATTTTTCAATTAAAAAACCAAATGAACACAAATATTTAACCATAAAATTTGAAAATGTTTAAATTAGCCAATTGAATTTTATTTTATTTTTAATCGTTAGTTTTTGGGTTAAACTAGATTATACAAGGAAACCATATCTAATGATTTAAATTGTGACCTCACTTTGAATTTTTTTTAAAAGACTTCAAAATCATATCATCAAAATTATTTAGATTTCTCTTAGCATAATTCATCAACTAGTGGAAGCTCCTAAAACACTTGGCATAAAAACCCAATGTTATTGAGAACATTAACAATGAAACCCTCACTCTCCATTTTTTTCAATTTGACATTTTCATATAGAATGAACCCATAGTTGATGATAATGAACTTAGAAAACACCAACAAAAACCCACGTCCCTTGAAATCCATAGTGCATGTAACACATTTAAAAACACATGTTTGAGATCATTAGCTTTCAAAACGCCTCAAGGTGTCTATGGATGACAATAACAATGCTATGAGAATGTTACCATTGGAATTTGGTTTTGAATGGTGTTTTGGAAGTGATTAAAGGTCCAATGAAGGAAGGTATCAAGTTAAGCTTTGAGACCAAAAGTGAGAAAAATATATTCATGTTTGTCCAATCATATTGGGTTATGTCATTAGCCAACATGTCAATCATGTAATAAAATTTCATCTTTTAAAACTTGCCATACCTTATCATTTATATCATATTTTCCACATCAATTCTCTAATGATTTGTAAGCATTGTGTGGATCCATCGTTCATCTCTTGTTTGTTTATCATTTTTACATTTTTCATCTCTCATCCATCTGTTTTCCATTCATTTCTAACTACATTTGTACCCTTTATGAGATTAGTAAAATGATTTTTGGATGGATTTCATCCAACTATTTTTTTGATACATTCATTATTTCATTTACATTGATGAATGACATTCATCCATGTCGAATGATCATCCATCAACATATTCATTGATGTAGTTAAATTATATGTCATCATGTTATAAGTTCAAGCTTTAAGTTTATGCCTATGCCATCCCAATTCCATTATCTTCTTGAGTTAAATAATCAAGCTTGGAAGGCTCAAAATGGCCGCAATCATACACAAATGATATGTAATTTGTGGCAAACGAAGGCTTCCAAGCCCCCAAAGTGATGTAGGTAAATCCTTAAGGAAGCAAATTAAGGATGTTCAAGTTGATAACAAGCTAACAGTTTCCCTCGGGGAACATCATTTTAATGATGTTGACATGACATTGATAGAAGACCTTGCTAAGGATAACATTGTTATGAACATCTTCTAATGGCCACATTAAATGATGTTGACATGGTGGACATTAAGGAGGGTGTGGTGGCACTATGATAAATTGTGTCCCTAGAAACCTCATTACCTTGCAACTAAAGCTTCGAAACAATTAATATGCAACTCTGTTACAACTATCCCATCAAAATATGGGGAATTAAAAAATAAAATGTCATGTTAAAAAATCATGCAATTCTATTATCCCAAAATAGAGATGTATACAAATGAACTTATGCATGATACATATGGTTTTGGTCGACCATGTTTGACTTTGTTAGCAAGTTACATGATAGTCACAGATGATAATTATAATATAACTTAAATAAATGAAACATTCATTCATACTTCTTTGCAACTATTTTATAATTATTATATTAAATCTTTGTGTAGCTAACCAATTATTAACTACAATAATAATAACAATAATAACATTATTATTATTATTATTATTATTATTATCTTAGGTTAGGTTACTATAATTAACATAACTAAAAGTTAATAATTAATAGATCGCCCAAGGTATTATTCAATAATAATAATAATATTATTATTATTATCATTATTATTATACATTAATATCTAGATTCTAGATTAATAGTTATTATACCTAATAGATAAATTATGTTAAAGTAAAACTAGTCATTGCCTATTGTTGGCTAGCGACTAAACAATTTTGAATTTTTTGTTTATTTTGTGTGATGTAAAACATCATGGGAATGCCAAGGTAAGTTCTATATTATATGTTTCAACTCCAAAGGCAAATGAACAACAAAGAAAATGCATAAAACATGTCAAAACATAAAAGAAATCAATGTTTTTACAATTGGTTTCTTCAACTAGTTTTTAGTTATAGATAACATTTGCAATTAAATTTCCTTTAGTTGTGTTGGACAAATTACAAATGACAACCATTCATGGATGGAAAGAAAAGTCAACAAAATACATGTTCATCCATTGACCTATCACATACATATTGTCATTTACAACTAGTTTGCAACTAATTTGGTCAACCTTGTGCTCTTATCATATCCTACCATGTGTAATTAATTTAATATATTATTATTATTATTATTTCATTTTATGAATTTCTAAAATAATCTAACATGTCCAATTTTTACGTTTGGATGGTTTTCAATTATGCCATGTGGTACAATCAAAATGTGCCACATGGAATATAAATTAAAAATTTCCAAAATCAATTTAGGTAAGTAGGTATGTAAATAGGTTGAACCACGTAGGTAGGTAGGTAGGTAGGCTATTTACTTACCTATTTATTTAAACAAAATTGTTAGGTGAATTGCTAGGTGGATAAGTTGGTTATGGATGTAAGGTAGGTAAGGGGTAGGTATAAACCTTTTAAAATTTTTGGGTTAAGCCTTTTAATTGGTTCATCCCACATGGCTTATATTTTGAATGTGAAAATGAGAAGCAAATACTTTCTTTATATAATTTTCAAAATGAGAATGGAAAACAAACCTTATGGGATAAATTTTGAACTTGGTGTTTACTTGTAAACTGTTTTATGACAAAAAAATTTAGTTGCAAACTACTTACAAGTGCAAAGCCCATTAAATATCCTTTATTTTTATATTTATTTTTGTAAATTATATGATGCAATACGTAAATGACTAAATAACTAACTAACTAGTTAATTAATTAATGAAAAAACTAGCTATTCATTAATTAACTAGCTAATAAACTACTTAATTAAATAATTAATAATATTAATAACATAATTATGTAATACAAAAATTCAATTATTAAATATATAAAAATGAAAATTCAATTTATTTGAAATCTTAATTATAAAATTATATTATATTAATTAATAAATATTAAATATCAATAATAAATATTGAAACTAATTATATATATGTTAGTAATTTAATTAATTATGATTTAAAATGAAAAATGAAAAATTATTTATAACAATAATAATATTAATGTTGCCTTCTCCCCTAAGGAGAAAGGGATTATGTTCCCCCTTGGAGCAAATTCTCGAATGTTTGAATCAAAATTACAAGGAGTAAAATTTGTCCAAATTGAACATTTTTTATACCAATGAAAGCTTTCAAAAAGTAAATATTTAAAATGATCTTGGATTTTCAAAAGAATGTATGAGCTAAAAGTTATGATGAAAAGAAGGGTCAAAGGTCCAATTTTCCCTACTCCCCCAGGGAACTTGCTCCTTAGGAGAAATTTGACTTCTGACTTTTCTTTTCATCATAAGTTTTAGATCAGATCTTCAAATTGAAAATCCAAGATCATTTTAAATATCTACTTTTTGAGAGCTTTCCAATGATATAAAGAACATTTGATTTGGACAAATTTGATCCCTTGTAATTTTAATCTAATCTTTGGGAATTTGTTCAAAGGGAAAACATAGTCCTTTTCTCCTTGGAGGAACAAAGTCCTCTTCTCCTTGGGGCAACATAATCCCCTTCTCTCTATGAGAAAAAGTAATATAATCCCTTCCTCATGAAAAATTGCTCCTTGAAGCAACTTAGTCCCTTTCTCTTAAGGGAGAAAAGAATACCACAAGAATATAACCTCAAATTTGCGATAAGGAAGAAACTGTAGCATGCAATTTCAAGTGAAAGTAAGACTAATTTTAGGCCAATTCAACCGTGTTGAAAAGATGTGAATTCCTTTCATCCATAGAAAAAACCCAATTTGATGCTACCATCAAAAGTTTGAATTTATCATAGTGAAAAAATTATGCCATTATTCCACTTTTAATTCTTCCCCAATGAATGGATGATCATAGTTCTTATGTAGGCCACATCTAGGTTCCATTGAGATGTGGAACCACTAACGATGTTTGAGAAATGCAAACTTTGTGATGAAAATCAATTGAGGTATGTGATAATGAGATCTTTGATGAAAGATTAAACTTTGAAAACCATGAAAACTTTGAAACAAAGATCATGTGGGGATATGTGTGAAGCCATGGGGATCAAGGAACAACTTCCTTTCCCTACCAAGGGCACATAATTTGCTTAGGAGAGACATGCTTTCTCTTAAAGAAGATTGAGAATAGAATAGTGGGGAAGTTGAGAACCCACAAGGGAAAGGTGCATTAGGGGGATTGCATGGTTCATGGGGGGAGGAAGGTTGTCCCCAAGAAAAGACAATGCCACATGCAAATATTCATTCCTCAAGGAGGTGTGATTGTGGATCGTTCTTGGGAGTTTGATGTGATTTTGTCTAATGGTTTTTTTTGTTGAGAACATAGAGTTTCTTAAAGGAGGTTTGGGATGTGAAAATTGTCGAAAATAAGGGTTTAGGGTGGTGGGATCAATTGAGTTTGCTTAACCTAGGGTGGATTAATTAAGTGGAACCTTGGCTTTTTAAGTTAGTTGTCAAAGTTTGAAAACCCGATCCTTAACACATGTTGCATGTTTTTGCTACATTTAATTTATTCATCTTGTTTAGGGAGTGCTTGCAAATTTTCACCTTAATTGAAATGGGTCATAGTTGTGTGGAGTTGTTGCATTTTTTATTTCAAATTTTTGGCAAATTTTCACCTTAATTTAAATGAGTCATAGTTGTGTGGAGTTGTTGCATTTTTTATTTCAAATTTTTTGCAAATTTTCACCTTAATTTAAATGGGTCATAGTTTTGTGGAGTTGTTGCATTTTTTATTTCAATTTTTTGGCAAATTTTCACCTTAATTTAAATGGGTCATAGTTTTGTGGAGTTGTTGCGTTTTTTATTCCAATTTTTTGGCCTATCCTAAATGGATCACAATTATTAAAGTGTGTTGCTTTTTGACTATAATAATTCTCGTGCATTAAAAAAATTTGTTCAAACTCCTCTATTGCTATGTTCCAAGAGGGATCAAAGAGAGGTATATTTTATATTCATGATGGTATATTCAAGCACTTTCCACAAAGTGAAAAGATGAAATCCCATAGCATGGATTTCTTGTGGTGAAAAATTGGCATTTTGCAACCCAGAAAAAAAAACAAAAAAAACCATTAGACAAAATCACATAAAACTCCCAAGAACAATCCACAATCACACCTCCTTGAGGAATGAATATTTGCATGTGGTATTGTCTTTTCTTGGGGACAACCTTCCTCCCCCAATGAACCATGCAAT
>Ga0116231_10004151_pt1 | contig 29506 bp, 25 predicted proteins | sample S1TSphgellanicum_2_FD_89695 | JGI IMG/M metagenome (GOLD analysis project Ga0116231, IMG submission 89695) | Host-associated microbial communities from peat moss isolated from Minnesota, USA - S1T2_Fd - Sphagnum magellanicum MG | ecosystem: Host-associated > Plants > Peat moss > Unclassified...
ATCAAAGCCCAGGGCCTTGATCACCATCTGCGCCGGAAGATCGAAATCGGCGCCCGCGACGTCTTCGGGGGCGCGGCGTCCGGTTGCGTCGGGCGATCCAAGACGCATACGTGCGGCCCTGACCCCGATAACCCCGTCCGCATCCCCGTAAAGCGACCGCGGAGCGGCGAGCCACTCGAACCGGACGCCTTCCTCCTCGGCGTTCTTCACCTCGCGGAACGAGCCTGGCATGTTTTCGCGATCGCGGCGGTAAAGGCAGGTCACGGAGCGCGCACCCTGGCGCACGGCGGTGCGCACGCAATCCATCGCGGTATCTCCACCGCCGACCACGACGACATCCTTGCCTTCGGCGCTGAGCCGCTCTGCGCCCGGCGATGGCGGATCTGCGAGGTCGGCGCGATTGGCGGCGATCAGGTAGGGCAGGGCCGCGGTGACGCCGGCGGAGCCGCCGCCCGGCACCGTCACCTCACGGGCCTTATAAACGCCCGTCGCGATCAGCACCGCGTCGTGACGCGCCCTCAGCTCCGCCAGGGAGAGGTCACGGCCGATCTCGGTGCTGAGGCGAAAGTCGACCCCGCCCTCGGCCAGCCGATGTGTGCGCCGCGCAACCACGGATTTCTCGAGTTTGAAGCCCGGAATGCCGTAGATCAGAAGGCCGCCGGCCCGGTCGTGCCGATCATAAACGGTGACGCGATAGCCCTTCGCCCGGAGCGCCTCGGCGGCCGAAAGCCCCGCGGGTCCGGCGCCGACAATCCCCACGGACTGGGTCTTCTCCCGCTCCGGCTTCAGGGGCTGGACCCAGCCTTCGCTCCAGGCCCTGTCGGTCAGGTACTTTTCGACAGAACCGATCGTCACCGTGCCGAACCCGGCCTGCTCGATGACGCAGGAGCCCTCGCATAACCGGTCCTGAGGGCAGATCCGGCCGCAGACTTCAGGCATGGTCGAGGTGGCTGCGGACAGGTCATAGGCTTCACGCAGGCGCCCTTCGGCCGTCATGCGCAGCCAGTCGGGAATATTATTATGTAGAGGACAATGGCTCTGGCAGAAGGGAATGCCGCACTGCGAACAGCGCGCGGACTGCTCGGCGGCCTTCTGGTCGATAAACTCGGCATAAATTTCGTGGAAATCGCCGGTGCGCGCATCGGCAGCCCGCTTCGGCGGACCGGCGTGCTGCACGCTCGCAAATTTCAGCATTCGCTCAGCCACGGGCCGTCTCCGCCGCTCAGGTCGGTCGAGCGGGGCCTATAGGGGCAAAATTTGCCCGAAGCTAGGATATGGTCCAGTTAGTGGACTGACGTAACGGTGATCACCGCGGTCAAGCCTGGATCCCGCGACCTCGAAACGATTATTAGTCTCTATAATAGACTATATCGGTCGCGTGTCGGAGGGCTGTGCAAACTGGCCGCCGACCCTGTATTTCCACAGATAACTCGGGAGCACAGCCTCAAGGGCGGTGGGGGCAATCTCGAGGTCGAGCAGCGTAGAGGCGTCCGGCGAGACCAGGTTGTCGACGCGGAGCAACCGCACCTGGTCGGTGGTCAAGGGCGGCGGCAGACCGATCAAGGCGGCCAGGTCGCCGAGGGCGCCCAGACCTTCGGCCAAGGGGAAGGGCACGGGCGCCAAAATCCGGCGCCGGCCGATATGGGTCAGCATGATCTGCATCAAGGTCTTAAAGCTGTAGACGGCCGGCCCGCCGAGCTCATAGGTGCGGCCGGCCGCGTTGGGCCAGCTCAGGGCCACGGTGATGGCGGCTCCCACATCGCCCGCATAGATCGGCTGCATCCGGGTGGCCCCGCCGCCGATCAGGGGCAGGACCGGCGACATCCCCGCCATCGCGGCGAACCGGTTGAAGAACTGGTCCTCCTCGCCGAACACGACCGAGGGTCGCAGGATGGTCGCTGCGGGAATGAACGCCCGTACGGCCGCCTCGCCTTCGGCCTTGGTCCGGGCATAGGTTGAAGGACTGGCAGCATCCGCGCCAATGGCCGAAACCTGAATCATGCGCCCTATGCCCTGAGCTGCGGCGGCCTGGGCGATGTCGCGCGCCGCGTCCGCCTGAAGCGCCTGAAAGCTCTGCTTGCCCGTCTGGTAGAGAACGCCGACGAGGTTAACCACCGCGTCGGCGCCGGAAAGGGCGTCCGCGACTGACGCTTTATAGCGAACATTGGCCTGAAAGAGTTCGATCTGCCCCACATCCCCCATCACCCTGAGTTCAGGGGCGAGGTGGGGACGGCGCATGGCCACGCGAATACGCCAGCCCGCCTTGGCCAGGGCTCTGACCGTATAGCGGCCAAGAAAGCCGGAACCCCCAAACACGGTCACCAGGCCCGGCGTGGTCAAGGCTTGCGTCATGGTTCAATCGCCGCTCTGTTGAGGCTTGGGGATAGACGAAGGCCTGTCGGCGCGCAACGCGCCCTGGCGGCGAAGGAGAGCAGATGGGCCAGGTCTCAAAGCTTTGGCGCTGGATCGCGGCGAGCGCGCTCGCCGGGGCTCTTGGGGGCGCGCCCGCGGCGGCCGAACCGCCCAAAACCCAAAGGAACGACGCGCTTTGGGCCGCTGCGAAGGCCGCCCTGCCCGAACAGATGAAGCTTTGGGAATCGGTGGTCGACATCGATTCCGGCACCGGCGACCTTGAGGGCGGGCGCAAGGTGGCGGCGCTTTTGATCCCAAGGTTGAAAGCGCTTGGCGGCGTGGTCGAAAGCCTGCCTGCGGAAGAGGCGGGCCTTCCGGAAAACACCGTCGCGACCTTCACAGGAACGGGCAAGGCCAGACTGCTCCTCATCGCCCATATCGACACCGTGTTCGGCCCGGGAACCGTCGCGAAATGGCCGTTCAGGGTCGAGGGAAGCCTGGCCCATGGGCCCGGGGTGGGGGACGAGAAGGGCGGTGCGGTTGAGGCGGTGATGGCCCTAAAGCTCCTGCATGATCAGGGGTTCAAGGGCTATGGCGTCCTCACCCTCCTGCTTGAGACCTCCGAAGAGCGCGGCTCGCCTGGAACCCGATCCCTGATCAACCGGCTGGTGCGTGAGAACGACGTCGAGCTGAACATGGAGCCCGGCGACCCTCCGGACGGGGTCACGGTCTGGCGCAAGGGCTCTACGGTTCTTCACATCATCGTCAAAGGCCGCGCCGCCCACGCGGGGGTCGCTCCACAGGATGGGCGCAACGCGGCCCTTGAGCTGATCCATCAGCTGAAGACCCTTGAGACCCTGCCCCACTCGGGCGACGGCATGACCGCCAACCTCACCCTCCTGAAGGCAGGGTCGCGAAACAATATTATTCCTGAGGACGCGGAAGCTCAGATCAGCGTGCGGACGCGCGAGCCCGGCGACCTGGAAAAGGTGATAAACGTGTTCAGGGCCTCCGCCGCCGTCACTGAAATTCCGGACACCAAGGTGACCATCGTCGCCGAGCCTGCCTACCCGCCTCTGTCCGACAACCCGGCCACCAGGGCCCTGGCGCGCCGCGCCGAGGCGATCTACGCCGAAACCGGACGGAGCTTGAACTTCGGCGGCAACGGCGGGGCCTCTGAATCCGCGATGGCCGCAGCGGCCGGGACGCCGGCGCTCGACGGGCTCGGCCCCGTCGGCGGCGGCTTTCATTCCGACAAGGAATTTGTCGACCTCAACACCGTCACCCCGCGGCTTTATCTTCTGGCCCGGCTGTTGATGGACCTTTCGGCAAACCCGCCGACCCCGGCGCCATAGGCAAACTCCAGGGTCGCACACGGCAAATTAAGCATTAACGGAGATCATACCTGTCTGATTGTCGGCGACGGGTGGGACGGCTCAATGTTTCAGATCATAGGTGTGGTGCTGCTGTTCGGCCTGGTGTTCGGCAGCTACATCATGTCCGGCGGCAACATGGGCGTGATCATTGAGGCGGCGCCGCATGAGCTTATGGCCATCCTCGGGGCGGGCGTCGCCTCGTTCGTGATCTCAAACTCGGTCACCGTGATCAAGGCGACCGGCGGTGGTTTCGGCAAGATCTTCGCCGGACCCAAGTGGAAGAAGGCCGACTACAACGACCTTCTGTCTCTGTTGTTTCTTCTGACCAAAACCATGAAATCCAAGGGCGTGATCGCCCTCGAGAGCCATATCGAAAACCCCCACGACAGCTCGATCTTCTCGCGCTACCCCAAGATCGGCAAAGACCACTTCGCCATCGACTTCATCTGCGACACCCTGCGGATGATGACCATGAACCTCGAAGATCCGCACCAGGTCGAGGACTGCATGGAGCAGCAGCTCGAGAAGCACCATCACGAAGCTCTGGCGCCGGCCCACGCCCTGCAAAGCCTGGCCGACGCCCTGCCGGCCCTCGGCATCGTCGCGGCGGTCCTTGGGGTCATCAAGACCATGGGCGCCATCACCCAGCCGCCGGAGATCCTCGGCGAAATGATCGGCGGCGCCCTTGTCGGCACCTTCCTCGGCGTGTTCATGGCCTATGGCCTTGTGGCGCCGATGGCCACCCGCCTTAACGCCATCGTCGAAGAAGATTCCAGCTTTTACAAGATCATCCGCACGGTTCTGGTGGCTCACCTCCACGGCAATGCGGCGCAGATTTCCGTCGAGATCGGGCGGGGCGGCGTGCCCTCGCCCTCGCAGCCGACCTTCGCCCAACTCGAAGAGACGCTGACTCAGATCCCCGCCGACGCGGCCTGACGTCTCCTCAGACCATTCCGACAGGAACCCGATATCAAGCTTGCGTGTTCGTCTGGCGGGGGCATAGTGGCCCCGCGCGGCCGGGTCCCAGGCGTCGGTTCGACGCACCGGATCGCTTTGGCCGGGCGCGTTTGAACCTCCGATAAGGAAACCCAGGGACATGACCTCCGACACGCTCCGTAAGATGATGATGGCGACAGCCGCTTTGGCCGCCCTCTCCATCGCCGCCTGCTCCAAGCCGGCAGCCGACACCAATACCGCGGCCAACACCACAACGACCAACACCACGACCATCGACACCAACACGACCACCCCGCCGGCCAACGCCACCGACGCCAATGCGACGGCGCCGGCCAACGGGACAGGAACCAACAGCACCGGGACCAATACGACGACGACGACCACGACCTCGACCACGTCGAACTCGACCGGCCAGTAACCGCCGGAAGCTCGCAGAAAGACCGGGGCCGTCCTTCGGGGCGGCCCCTTTTCACATCCGTCGTTTCGCATCTCGGGCTTTTTTGATGCAGCGGGGCCGGCTAAACCGCCCCGATGAGCGAGCCGGTCGATTGGCCTTCTGGGGGCGAACACGCGGCGCCGCGCTCGCCCCGTTTCGAAGACACCTACTTTTCCGCCGACGACGGCCTTGCTGAGACCCGCGCGGTCTTCCTCGACGGATGCGCCCTTCCCGAAGCCTGGAGAGGGCGTCGGCACTTCACCATCGGCGAGCTCGGGTTCGGCACGGGTCTGAACCTTCTTGCTGTCCTCGACCTCTGGCGGCGAACCCGCCCCTCGCCGAACGCGCATCTCCACATGGTCTCGGTCGAGGCCTATCCGATCGCGCGCGAGGACGCGGCCCGGGCCCTTGAACCCTGGCGCGAACTTGCGGATCTGACCGGACCGCTCATGGCCGGCTGGCCCGACGGCCGCCGAGGCTGGCGGCGCATCGCCTGGCCGGACCTCGGCGCCGTCCTCGATCTCGCCATTGCGGAGGCGGCGGATGCTCTTTGCGCCTGGACCGGCAGGGCCGACGCCTGGTTCCTCGACGGCTTCTCGCCTGCGCGCAATCCAGAAATGTGGCGCGATGAGGTCCTGGCCCTGGTCGCAGCGCGCTCGGCGAGGGGCGCCCGGGCGGCGAGCTTCACCGTTGCAGGCGCGGTCCGACGCGGCCTTGAAGCTCAGGGATTTACGGTCGAGCGCCGTCCTGGCTTTGGGCGGAAAAAGCAGCGCCTTGAGGCCCGCTGGCCAGGCGTCGCGATTGACGCTACAGCGCCGCGCATCGCCATTATCGGGGCCGGGATCGCTGGCGGCGCCCTTTCGCGGGCCTTCCTGCGGCTCGGCGAGGCGGCGACGGTTTTTGAGGCTGAAGGCCGAGGCGCCGGCGCTTCAGGCAATCTCGCCGCCTTGGTCACACCGCGTCTCGACGCCGGACTTGGCGAGGTCGCCGAACTCTATGCTGAGGCCTTCGCCCGGGCCGTCGCGATTTACCGGAGCGAAACCCCGGGCGCGGTGATCTGCGAAGGCGTCCTTCAGCTCGAGAGCGCGCCAAAGGATCAACGCCGGTTTGACCAGATCGCCTCATGGACCGGCTTTGCCGACGGCGCCCTGACGCGGCTTGGCCGAGCGGCGACCGCAGAGCGCCTCGAGGACGCGTCCTCGTCGGGCGCCCTTGCCCTGCGAGATGGCCTCGTGATCGAGCCGGCCGCCGTCCTCCGCGCCTGGATCCCATCGATCCGGCAGGGGCGCGTGATGGGGCTTGAGGCCGTGGGCGGCGGCTGGCGACTTCTCGACCGCGAGGGACGGGCGCTGGGGGAGGCTGATGTCGTGATCCTCGCGTCTGGCCTCGGGGTGTTGGATCTTGCCGGCGGACTTGGTCTCCAAGGGGTTCGCGGACAGGCCAGTTTGGCCGAACTTACGTTTTCCGGCGCGCCGGCTGCCTGGGGCGGCTACGCCATCCCGACCCGGACGGGCCTCTTGTTCGGCGCTACCCACGACCGAGATCAGCTGGGCTCGGCGGTCAGGCCCGAGGATCACGCCCGCAACCTCGCGGCGCTGGCTAAGGGGCGGCCCGGGTTGGCCGCCGCCCTTCAGGACTATCCCCTGGCTGGGCGTGCGGGGATCCGCGCGGCCACGGCCGACCACCTGCCGCTCGTTGGCAAGGTTCCGGGCCAGCAGACCGTGTTCGTGCTGTCCGGCCTCGGGGGACGCGGCTTCACCCTGGCGCCGATCCTGGCCGAAGCCTTGGCGGCAGACATTCTAGGCCTTGGCGGGCCGCTCCCCGTCCACCTTTGGGAACAGCTCAGGCCTCAGCGGTTCGTCAGGACCTGAGTTTGCTCTGGCTGCATGACGAGCTTCGAGTTCGTCTGCAAAATCTGGACAAAAGAGGCGCATCGATTCAGCGTCGATCCAACCCATCAATGTCCGGGACTCAACACGACGACGGCCGCCCCTGTCCCTTCCGGGGCTTGGCCAAGCCCTGGGCCCTCAGAGGCAAGCTTCAAGGGTGCGGGTCGCGGGCGGCGCTGGGTTGGGGTCTAAGGGTGAGGAAGGCGTCCCGGGCCGGCGGCGAACCAATAAAGCTTCAAAACCCCTATTTTGGCTGGGGTCGCGGGTTATTTCAGTGCAGCGACCGCTGCGCCCATCTCCCGCCCGGCGTCGCCTGCCGCTTCAAACGCCGCCCGGGCCGCTTTGTAGACGAAGCCATAGGTAGGATAGACGGTCGTGCCGAGGTCCCCGGTCGGATCGTAGAACACCTTCACCTGGCTCCAGTCGCCCGCCTTGGAGACATCCACCACGGTGACGTCCTTTTCGACCTTGCCTCTTCGGCCGGCGATGGGGGACCAGTTGGCGTGCGTGACCTGGATGATCCGCTCGGTCAAAACCTCGCTGACGACGGCCACATGGCCCCGGGTCATCGGGCCGTAAGGCTTAAACACCAGAACCGAACCCGACTCCGGCGTGAAGCCGCGGGCATACTTGCCGAGCGCCTGGGCCCACCAGGTACGGGCGTCGCCGAAGAGCTGGATGCCGGAAAACATACGGGCGAACTCTGCGCACTGCCAGCCGGACGTCTTGGAGAAGAAACTGAACGGTGTTTTGCCGGGTGCGGGCGCAGACAGGCCTGAGCTGGAGGAATCGGCGGCGGCGGCGGATCCTGCCGCCAGAACCGTTGCGAAGGCGGCCGCCAGGACTGCGACCGTCGATCGTTTCCGCATGCGCTTCTTCCCCTCCGCCTCGTCGACGGCCTTCTTACAGCATCGCCAAGCGGGCTGAACAGAAACTTGTCACGCGACATTTCAGCATGTTTCATCGCCCAGGGCGCGACCACGTCCAGGGCGCAGTCGCGGATTTTTCAGGCGCCGAGGGGTCAGATCGTGGTTCCGCCGTCAACCACGATGGTCTGGCCCGTCGTCCAGGCCCCGGCCCGCGAGGACAGGTAGATCACCGCGCCGGCCAGATCGTCGGGCTCGCCAAGCCGGCGGAGCGGTGTACCGGAGGCCGCGCGGCGCTCGCCTTCGGGCGTGTCCCAAAGGGCCTTGGCGAAATCGGTCTTCACGAGGCCCGGCGCAACACAATTCACCCTGACATTGTGCGGCCCATACTCATGCGCCAGGTTGCGGGCGAGCTGCATGTCGGCCGCTTTGGAGATGCAATAGGCGCCGATCACGGTCGAGCCCCTGAGGCCGCCGATCGAAGAGATGATGGTGATCGCACCATCCTTACGCTCGATCATCTCCGGCGCGACCATCTGGATCAGCCAGTGGTTGGAGACGATGTTGTTGTCGAGGATCTTACGGAAGGCGTCGTCCGGAATGTCGGCCTGAGGTCCATAGTAGGGGTTGGAGGCCGCGTTGCAGACCAGAATGTCGATCTTGCCGAAGGCGGAGCGCGTCTCATCGACCAGCCGCTTCAGATCGGCCTTGGACGAGATGTTGGCGGGCACAGCGATGGCGTGACCGGGGAAGTTGGCGTTGATCGCGCCCGCGACCTCCTCACAGGGGCCGGCCTTGCGCGAGGACACGGTCACTTTGGCGCCCTGGACCGCCATCTGTTCGACGATGGCCTTGCCGATGCCGCGGGTCGAGCCGGTGACGACGGCGACCTTTCCAGTGAGGTCGAATAGGGACATGGCGCAGGGTCTCCTCCAATTTGCCCGGGACCCAAACCGAATTTCCGAAGGGTGTAAAGCCTGGCCGATCACGGCCAAAGTTGACGCCGCGATCGCCATAGCCCAGCCTTCGAGGGCCACAAGCGCCGACAGAGCGCCGGGCCGGAGGATAGGATGGCGGATGCTAGAAGGGGCGGGGCGTCGGCGCTGCCTGCCGCAAGCGGCCGCAACTCCATCGGATTGAAGCTGATCTACGGGGTCGGCTCGATGGCCTTTGGAATCAAGGACAACGGCTTTCAGACGGTCCTGCTGATCTTCTACAATCAGGTGGTCGGCCTCCCGCCCGCCCTGGTCGGGCTCGCCATCATGATCGCCCTGGCCGTGGATGCGATCATGGATCCGATCATCGGCGAGATTTCCGACACCCTGAGGACCCCCCTCGGTCGGCGGCATCCTTTGATGTACGCGGCGGCGGTCCCGCTCGGACTTTCCTATCTTCTGCTCTGGAACCCGCCCCACGCCTCGAACGGGGTGCTGTTCGTCTATCTGGTCGGCGTCTCCATCGTGGTGCGCACCTTTGTAAGCCTCTATGAGGCGCCCTCGCAGGCTCTGGCCCCGGAACTCAGCACTGACTACGCCGAACGCACCTCGCTGATGAGCTATCGCGCGGTATTCCAGTGGTTCGGCGGCCTTCTGATCTACGCTCTGGCCTTTCTTGTGTTTTTGACACCGGACGCCGTCCACCCGATCGGCCAGCTGAACCCGGACGGCTACAAGCGCTATGGCCTCGCAGCCGGGGCGCTTATGACGACCTCGATCCTGGTCTCCGCCCTTGGCACACAAAAACGGGTGAAGACCTTTGTTGCGCCCACGGTGCGCAGGCGAAGCCTAGGCCAGATTCTAAAAGACGTTCGCCATTCCCTCTGGAACCCTTCCTATCTGGTGCTGCTCGCCAGCAACTTCTTCGCCGCCGCTGCGACGGGATTGGCCCTGTCGATGAACCTTTATTTCTACACCTATCTTTGGGGGCTGGGGTCAAAACAGATCGCCGCCTTCGTCCTGCCGAGCATTGTGGCGGCGATCTCAGGGGCGATCCTCGCGCGCCTCGTCACGGGGCGAAGCAAGAGGGCGGCGATGGCGGCGCTGTTCCTGGTCGGGCTCGTCCTCTCGACCGCGCCCATGTTTCTCAGGGTCTGCGGCCTGTTCCTGCCCAATGGCGACCCCTGGCTGTTCCCCACGCTTCTGATCACCAGCGCCCTTGGCCTTGCGCCCATGATCGCAGCGGGGATCCTCGGCGCCTCCATGATCGCAGACGTCGTGGAAGACAGCCAGGTGAAGACCGGGCGGCGTTCGGAGGGCCTGTTCTTCGCGGGCGCCACCTTCATCCAGAAGGCGACCTCCGGCGTCGGCATTTTCCTGTCGAGCCTGATGCTGGCGGCGGTTCGGTTTCCCGCCGACGCCGCGTCAGGCCAGGCCCATGTCACGCCTGAGATGGTGCGACGCCTGGTCCTGATCTATCTGCCGACCGACGTCGTCTTGTTTCTAATCTGCCTTGCGTGGCTGGCTGGATACCGCATAACGCGCGAGACTCACGACGCCAGCCTGAGGCTGCTGGCCAAGGAGGCTGCGGCGGGTGTGGCTGTGATCCCCGAGATCTAGCCCCGCGCGCTCCAGAACGAGCAACCCAGAGGATGCCCCTATGCAATCGCGCGAAGTCCACCTGAAATCCCGGCCCCACGGCCTCCCCAAGGCCGAGAACTTCGAGATCGTCACCGTCGATGTCCCGGCGCCAGGGCCAGGCCAGGTCCAGGTGAAAAACCTCTTCATGTCGGTGGACCCCTACATGCGCGGCCGCATGACCGACCGCGAAAGTTACGTGCCCCCGTTTCAGCTCGGCCAGGTCCTTCAGGGCGGCGCGGTCGGCGAGGTTTTGGCGTCAAACGCTGAAGGGTTCCAGCCCGGGGACCTCGTCTCCACCATGTTAGGCTGGCGCGAGGCCTTTACCGCTCAGCCGGCGGCGGCGGCCCTTCAGAAAATCGACCCGCATGGTTTGCCGCCGCAGGCCTTCCTCGGCGTCGCGGGCATGCCAGGCCTGACCGCCTATGTGGGGCTCTTGAAGGTCGCGGCGATGAAGCCTGGCGATGTGGTGTTCGTCTCGGCCGCCGCCGGAGCGGTCGGCCAGATCGTGTGTCAGATCGCCAAGATTAAGGGCGGCACGGTGATCGGCTCGGCCGGCGGCCCAGAAAAGTGCGCCTATCTGAAGGAGATCGGCGTCGACCATGTGATCGACTACAAGGCCGAGAAGAACCTGACCAAGGCCCTCCTCGCCGCAGCGCCCGGAGGCATAGATGTCTATTTCGAAAATGTCGGCGGCAGCCACCTGGAAGCGGCCCTGAACGCCGCCAAACCCTTCGCCCGCTTCGCCTTCTGCGGCATGATCTCGATGTACAACGACACCAGCCCGACCCCAGGACCCTCCAATCTGGCCCTGATCGTCGGCAAGTCGCTCCGGATCGAAGGCTTTATCGTCTCCAACCACTTCGACATGATGCCGGCCTTCGTCGCCGACGTGGCCGGCTGGATCCAGAGCGGCAAATTGACCTGGCGCGAAACCATCGATGAGGGGGTCGAGAATGCGCCCGCCGCCTTCATAAAACTCTTCACCGGCGACAATTTCGGCAAAATGCTGGTGAAGCTCTAAACCGGAAGGGTTTGGGGGCGAAGGACCGCAGTCCTCGCCCTCAACACGCCTCCGGGTTCTGGCCAACGGCCAGCGCCCGTTTACTGACAGGCGAGGCATTCCTCGTAATCGGTAGGGGCGGCGCTGGCGAGGTCGGGACGCTCCACAGCGTCGGCGGCGCCGGCGAAGGCGGCGCGCTGAACGGACTTGGAGCGCAGATAATAGAGCGACTTCACACCCCGCTCCCACGCGGTCCAGTGCAACATGTGAAGGTCCCATTTCTCCACATCGCCGGGGATGAAGAGGTTCACCGACTGGCTCTGGCAGACCTGGGGCGTGCGGTCCGCGGCGAGCTCGACCACCCAGCGCTGATCAAGCTCAAAGGCCGTCTTGAACACGTCCTTCTCGTCTTGAGTGAGAGCGTCCAGGTGCTGAACCGAGCCCTCGTTCTCAAGGATCGAGGCCCAGGTGGCGTCGGTGTTGAGGCCTTTGGTGTCGAGCAACCGCTCGAGGTAAGGGTTTTTGACCGCAAAGGTGCCCGACAGGGTCTTGTGCGAATAAATGTTGGCCGGGATCGGCTCGATGCCGGCTGAGGTTCCGCCGCAGATGATCGAGATCGAGGCGGTGGGGGCAACGGCCAGCTTGTGGCTGAACCGCTCCATAACGCTGCGCTCGGCCGCGTCCGGGCATGCGCCGCGCTCCTCGGCCAGCTTCACGGACGCCTTGTCGGCCTCGCGGCGCAGGTGCTTGAAAAGACGCATGTTCCAGGATTTGGCGAGGGCGCTCTCGAAGGGCACGTTCTGGGCTTGCAGGAAGGAGTGGAACCCCATGAGCCCCAGGCCGACCGAACGTTCGCGTTCGGCGGCGTAAACCGCCGCCGACGCGGCGTCCGGGGCATGGTCGATGAAGTCCTGCAGCACATTATCGAGGAAGCGCATCACATCCTCGATGAACTGGGGCTCGTCGCGCCATTCCAGGAAGGTCTCGGCGTTGACCGACGAGAGGCAGCAGACGGCGGTGCGGTCCTGCCCGAGATGGTCCTTGCCCGTGTGCAGCATGATCTCGCTACAGAGATTGGACTGGCGCACCTTCAGGCCAAGCTCACGCTGGTGCGGCGCCAGGGCCCGGTTCACCGTGTCGGCGAAGATCAAGTAAGGTTCGCCGGTCTGCAGACGGATCTCGAGGATCTTCTGCCACAGGCTGCGCGCGTCGACCTCCCTTACGACCTCGGAGGTCTTTGGCGAGCGAAGCGCGAACATGGTCCCGTCCCGCACCGCCTCCATGAAATCGTCGGTGATCGAAATGCCATGGTGCAGGTTCAAGGACTTTCGGTTGAAGTCGCCTGACGGCTTGCGGATCTCAAGGAACTCTTCGATCTCTGGGTGGTAGACATCAAGGTAGACCGCCGCCGAACCCCGGCGCAGAGAGCCTTGAGAGATGGCCAGGGTGAGGGAGTCCATCACCCGGATGAAGGGGATGATGCCCGAGGTCTGGCCCGCGCCCTTGACCTTCTCTCCGATCGAGCGGACGCCGCCCCAATAGGTGCCGATCCCGCCGCCATTGGCCGCCAGCCAGACGTTTTCGTTCCAGGTTCCGACGATCCCGTCGAGCGAATCGCCGACTGCGTTCAAAAAGCAGGAGATCGGCAGACCGCGTTCCGCCCCGCCGTTGGACAGCACCGGCGTCGCGGGCATGAACCAGAGCCGCGAGATATAGTCGTAGATCCGCTGAGCGTGATCTGCGTCGTCGGCGTAAGCGGTCGCCACGCGCGCGAACATGTCCTGATAGCTCTCCCCCTGGAGGAGATAGCGATCCTCAAGGGTGGTCTTGCCGAAATCGGTCAAGAGCGCATCGCGTGCGCGATCGACCTCAACTTTTCGAACCAGGGTCAGCCGCGGCTGAGACGGGCTCTGCACCCGCTTGCCTGTCGCCTGCGTCCCGAGTTTAGCAATTGCCTCAGCCATAGCCTGAACGCCTACATCTTGTGCCCGACCCCTATGACAACCCCAATCCATGGGTTCCGTCAACGCGATCATGCACTCCGAACACGGCTTTATTTTTGCGGCGAGCCGCTTGCCGTTAGGGGTCCGGTAAGCATCCGATTCGGCGTGCGGACAGAAGTTCCTTTTCGCTCAAAGGGCGAGCCCGATAAAGGGTCTTTGTCAGGGGGCCCCGCCTGCGGCGTTTGGCGACAGGCGCTTTAGGCGACCTCGAAGCGGACCGGCGCGCCCCAGAAGGTCTGGACGAGGGCGTTCTGCTCAGCCGGCTGGCCCGTCGTCAGAAAACGGCGCCGGCCGGCAACGCCGGCGGGGTATTCCGGATGGCGCTCGAGATAGCGGCCGATCGATTCGGCCACCGCGCTCGGCTGGTGGATCAGGGGCGTTTCTTGCGGCAGAGCGTCCCTGAAAAGATCAGCGACGATCTCATAATGGGTGCAGCCGAGGATCGCCTTGGTCGGCGCGCGACCGATACGGGCGATCAGGGCCCGCACATGAGCCTCGATCACCCTTTTGAGCTCGGCCTCGGGCGCGCCGGCTTCGATCATCCTGGCGAGTTCGGGGCAGGGTTCAGAGAACACCGCCACATCCTCGCGGCGCTTGTCGATTTCAATTTCATAGACCCGGCTGCGCGCCGTGGCCGGGGTCGAGAATATGCCGATCACGTCTACAGCCTCCACCTTCTCTCCGCGCCGCTCCGGTTCGTAGGTCCAGGGCTGGCCGGTGGCGGCCTCAATGGTGGGGACAATCAGGCCAAGGACATTCACGGGCCGGGCGAGCCCGCGCCGATAGCCGGCGAGCCAGGTCTGCTGCAGGCGTCGCAGGGCGATGGCGGCGGCGGTGTTGCAGGCCAGGATGATCAGGTCCGCGCCCTCGCCGAACAGGCGCTCGCAGCCCGCCCGGGTCAGGTCGACGATCTCTTCTCCAGATCGCCCCCCATAAGGGGCGTTGCTCTGATCGGCGAGATAAATGAAGTCCGCCTCGGGAAAGGCCTGCACCAGGGCCCGATGCACCGTGAGGCCGCCCACCCCGGAATCGAATACGCCGATGGTCATGCGCCACGTTTTGGCCGACCGGCGGGCGGGGGGCAAGGCGCCGGTCAGGCGGTAAGCACGACCTTGCCGATATGATCGCCTTCGAGGTGCGCGTGCGCCCTGGCGGCCTCGGCCAGGGGGAAGGCGGCGTCAATCGGCGGTCTGAGCCTACCCGCCTCGATCCACGGCCAGACGACGCGCTCCACCTCGGCGGCGAGGCGCGCCTTCTCATCGGCGTCGCGGGGCCTCAAGGTCGAGCCGGTTACGATCGCCCGCTTCTGCATCAGGCGGAAGATCTCGAGGGGCACGGTCCCGCCGCCGAGGGCGGCGATTTGAACCAGCCGGCCCAAGCTTCAGCGCTGCGAGGTTTTTGGGAAAGTAATCGCCGCCGACCATGTCGAGGATGACATCGACACCGCCCTCGGAGGCGGCGACCTCGGAAAAATCCTGCGTGCTCGCATCGACGCCGATGTCCGCGCCCAAACGGCGGGCGGCGTCGGCTTTGGCCGCGCCGCGGCCGGTGGCGATCACCCGGGCGCCGGCGGCCTTGGCCATCTGGATAGCGGCGACGCCGATGCCGGAGGTGGCGGCGTGGACCATGAAGGTTTCGCCGGCCTTCAGCATCCCGTGCTCGAACACATTGGCGAAAACGGTAAACACGGTTTCGGGCAGGGCGGCCCCCTCGATCATGGACAATCCGGTCGGGACCGGCAGGACATGCCGAGCATCGACCCGGCAATACTCGGCATAACCGCCGCCGCCGAGGAGGGCGCAGACCCGATCGCCGACCCGCCAGCGCGGGGCGCCCTCGCCGAGCGCCGCCACCACGCCCGCGACTTCAAGACCCAGGGTCGCCGGCGCCCCGGGCGGTGGCGGATAGGCGCCCATGCGCTGAAGCAAATCGGGGCGGTTGACGCCCGCCGCCGCGATCCGGATCAGGATTTCTCCGGGTCCGGCCGTCGGCGTCGCCAGCCGCTCCGGCCTCAGGGCCTCGGCCGGGCCCTTGCCGCCCTCGATGGCGATGGCCGTCATCTCGGCGGGGATGGTCATCAGGCGCTCCCTTTGTGGTTCGAACGCTGTTATACTGAGGGTTGGGCCTGGACAAAGGGCTTGAATGCCGCCCGGCGACCGTCGTGGCAGGAGGAGGCGTCTCATGATGGAGGAGCCGGCGGCCCCGCGAACAGCGCGCGGTGCGGCCTTGATCGAGGCGACGCGCGAGGATCTCGACCTTTACGCGGTCGGCGATCTTGAAGATCGGATTGAGCGGCTGCAGGACGAGATCGCGCGGACACGCTCCGCCCTCGACCGCAAGAAAAACGGCCGGGCCGCAGCGGACGCCCTGTTCTCCATTGGGCGCGGGTGAGGCTCGGCGCACACCCATCCTGGCGGGGGCGTGGCATAGCCATTGCAGACCTCGCCGCCCGGGACGTTTATCTGGCACGTCCCGCGTCGCCGGAGTGTTCGGCGTCGCATACTCATTCAAGGGCGTCCCACGCATGACCGAGCAGGCTGCCAACACGGCGACGCCCGCACGCGCTGAGATCGTGCGCGATTTCGCCAAATCGGAGCTGTTCGAGCGGACTTTCCAGGATGGCATGGAGCTTGTCGAAGACGCCGCCGCCTATCTCGACGGCCCGGGACGCCAGGAATCCAAGCTCCTCTCGCGCAATGCGGCCCTGGTCTACGCCGGCGAAAGCATGCGGCTGACCACGCGGCTGATGAAGCTCGCCTCCTGGCTCCTGGTTCAGCGGGCCGTGCGCGAGGGCGACATGTCCGCCCTCGACGCCTGCGATGCACGCTATAGGCTCGGCGAGGACGACGCACGCGGCGGCGACAGCCAGCCGGAGGCCGCAAAGGATCCTTTGCTGACCGAACTGCCCAACGGGATCCTCAGCCTGGCGGTGCGCTCGGAACGACTCTATGAGCGGGTGCGTCACCTTGACCGGCGCATGTACCTCGAGCCGGCGGGCGGGGAGCAGCCTCATCCGGTGCTCTCGCAGATGGACCGACTGCGACAGGCCTTCGGCGAGGCCTGACCAGGCCCCGACCCTGCTTCTACCCAGATCCAGGTTTAGGCCCTGACCCGGTTAAGCGTTGAGGTCGCGCCCTCGTGTCTCCGGCAGGAACAGGATGGTGCATAAAATCGCGAACACGGTGGCCACGATCGGATACCAGAGCCCGAAATAGATATCGCCGGACGCTGTCACCATGGCGTAGGCGATCGCTGGAAGGAAGCCGCCGACCCAGCCTGTGCCGATATGATAGGGCAGGCTCAGGGCCGTATAGCGGATCCGCGCCGGGAACAGCTCGACCAGGCACGCAGCCTGCGGCCCGTAAAGCGCGGTTGCGCCGATGGTGAACACCAGCATGACCAGAAACACCCCAAACGGCCTTGTGCGCTGCGGGTCAGCCTTGGCGGGGTATCCGGCGGCCGTGAGCGCCGCCTTGAGCCTGGCCTCCACCCCCGCCTTGGCGGCCTTGAGCGCCGGAGGGGACAACCGGGTCCCATCCACCGATGGGATGGTCTCAGCCCCGATCCGAACCGTCGCGAGGGCTCCCATAGGCGCGGCAAGGTTGCGATAAGACACGCCCGCGTTGGTGAGGACGGTCTTGGCGATATCGCACGAAGAGCGGAACTGGGTTTTGCCGACGGGATCGAACTGAAGGGCGCAGGATGAAGGATCAGCGGCGATCACCACCGGCGATGTCCGGCTGGCTTGCGCAAGGCCAGGATTGCCGTACTCGGTGATGAGATGAAACCCCGGCCAGATGGCCGAGGCGGCCAGGATCATGCCCCCGGCCATGACCCACTTGCGGCCAAGTTTGTCGGACAGCCAACCAAACATCACATAAAGGGGCGCCGAACAGACGACGATGCCGATCAAGATGGCGTTCACCTGAGGCGGCGAAACCTTGATGATCTTCTCGAGGAAGGTCTGGCAGTAGAAGAAGGCGCAGTACCAGACCGCCCCTTGCGCGACCATCATGGTGCAAAGGGCGATCAAGACGTTCTTGAGGTTGGACCAGCGGCCGAAGGCTTCGGCATAGGGCGCTGTTGAGCGATCGCCCCCCTCTCGAAGGCGTCTGAACACCGGACTTTCCGATAGGGTCATGCGGATCCAGATCGAGATGCCGAGCAGGAAGGCCGACAGGAGGAAGGGAATGCGCCACCCCCAGGCGTTGAAGCTCGCTTCTCCGAGGCCGGTGCGCACCGCCAGCACCACTAAAAGCGCCCCGCCGAGGCCGAACGCCGCCGACGTGCCGATCCAGCTGGTGAAATAGCCGCGCCGTTCGGGCGGCGCATGCTCGCCGATATAGATGGCGGCGCCGCCCCATTCCCCGCCGAGGGCGATCCCCTGCAGCATGCGCAGACCGATGAAGACCACCGGCGAAATCATGCCGGCCTCGGCGTAGCCCGGCAGCAAGCCCACGGCGAAGGTCGAGGCCCCCATCAAGACGATGGTGATCAGAAACGTGGCCTTGCGGCCCAGACGGTCGCCAATCCGGCCAAAGATCAAGGCGCCGAGCGGCCGGGTGGCGAAGCCGGCCGCGAATGACAGCAGGGCGAAGATGTAGGCGGCCGCGTCGTTGAGCCCGCCGAAGAAGACCTTGGCGATAATCACCGTAAGGGGCACGTAGAGAAAAAAGTCGTACCACTCAAACGTGGTCCCAGCGGCTGACGCCACGACCAAAAGCGTCATGCCGGGGCTTTTCGGCGCGCGCGTCGTTACACTCGTGGTCATGCATCCCCCGCAGCCTCGCCTAGGGGTATCATCCCTGGCGCGGGCAATGGAATAGGCCTGACGCGCTCATGGCCAAAGCGGAGCGCGAGCGTCTTATCGACGAGCGCATGCGCAGCGACGCCCGCCGCTTCTGGGCGCAGCCATGAGCGAGCCGGTCTTTGACGCCGTGGACGACGCCGCCGCGCCTTTGACGCCGACCGCTGGGCGCTCGCGCGACCGCGGAACATCGTCGATGAAGACGTCCTGCGCGCCCTTGAGAGGCGCATGGCGGGCGATGTCTGGACCAGGGCGGGTCGGTTCAGGACGACGCAGAGCAAAATCGGCGTCGACCCTCGGCCGATCGCGCCCGAACCTCGCGCGCTGCTCGGCGATGTGCGCGACGGGATCGCCCACCCGAGCTATGACGCCGACGAGATCGCCGTTCGGTTCAGCTACCGCTGGTCTGCATTCGCCGGTTCCCTAAGGGCGACGGGCGACCCTCGCGTCTCGCCGGGGCGCCGTCTCGCGATTCAGCTTTGAGCGGGCGTGCGAATGGGGCCCTTAGAGGGGGGACGCCAAAAAGGGAAGCTTCAGCCTTGTCCCTGACGCGCGTCGGCTGATCCCGACATCAGAGACGGGTTCTGGACCAAAGGCTCAGGCGACACCACGAGACGAACCGACAGACGCTCGCTTCCGCCGCCGATCCTGGAGCCGCGGACGGGCGCCGCCGAGAGGTAGTCGAAGCCGCTCGCGATCCTCACGTGCCGCTCAGCCGGGCAGGCGCCGGCCGCGGGATCGAAACCGACCCAGCCGAGGCCTGGCACCAGGGCCTCCGCCCAGGCGTGGCTGGCCTCCTGTTCAATCACGCCGTCGGCGCGGGCGAGGTGTCCCGAGACATAGCGGGCCGGCGCTCCGATAAGGCGGGCGCAAGCGATGAAGATATGCGCAAGATCCTGGCAGACCCCGCGTCTTTGGGTGAAGGCCTGGGCGGCCGAGGTCGCCACCGTGGTCGAGCGCGTGTCGTAGGCCACCTCCTGATGTACGGCGCCCAAGAGGGCGTGAAGCTGGCCTAGCCGATCATCGGCGCGGCGCACAGCATCGCGGGCGAAGGCCTCAAGAGCCGGCGTGAGCGCGGTCAGGGGCGTCTGGCGGAAGAAGACTTCCGCCGGCAGCCGTTCGGACACGCCCGACAGCATCCCGGCCATATCCTGGGTTTCGACCTCGCCCGAGACGCTCAAGGTCATATCCTCCAGGGGGCCTTCAGCGGAGAGCAAGAGGATCAGGTTGCCGAAGGCGTCCTCCGCCTCGCGCAGCCGCCCGTCCACGTCGACATCCACACGCCAGCTGATGATGTGCTGACCATCATGCGGGCGCGGCTTCAAACGCAGCACCTGGCTGACGCCGCGAACCGGGGCGTCGTAGTGATAGCGGGTCTCGTGGTCGATGCGGATACGCATAGAGGCGAAGGGCTCCAGGGCCGGCCGTTACATCAGGTACTGCTCGGCGATGACATTGGAGAGCCGGGCGTTCTCGTCGATGAAGGCCGTGACGAACTCATGCAGGCCGGACTGGAAGATTTGCTCAATGCGTAAGCTCGTCAGGCGCCCTAGTGTCGCGGTCGCGGCCCGCTGAGCCGGGCCGCGGCGTCCGTAGGCCTGACCGAGCTGATCGAGCTGGCCTGCGATATCGGCGGCGCAGCTGGCCAAGGAGCGCGGCATCTGCCGGTTTAAGATCAGAAGGTCAGCCACGAGCCAGGGCTTTATGCTCTCGCGATAGACCCAGCGATACGCGGTGTGCGCCGAAACCTCGCGAAGGATGGTGGACCATTGGAAGTAGTCGAGGCCCCCGCCCACCGGTTCGGAGGCGGGGAGCAGCATGTGATATTTCACATCAAGGATGCGGGCGGTGTTGTCGGCCCGCTCGATGGCGGCGCCGAGGCGAAGGAAAGCATAGCCGTCGTTACGCAGCTGGGTGCGATGAACAGCCCCGTCAAACGAGCGGCCCGCCGCCTTTGTCCACTCGATGAAGCGGGCGAAGGCCTGCATGTCCATGCCCTTCTCATCCATCTGGTTGAACTGGTTCCAGGCGTCGTTGACGGCCTCCCAGACTTCCGATGTCAAGGCGGTGCGCACGGCGCGCGCGTTGTTGCGGGCGTTGTGAAGGCAGCTGCGGATCGACGAGGGGTTGGCGTGATCGAAGGCGAGGAAGCGGCGCACGCTCTGCTCATCGGCAGCCCCGTAGGCGGCGACGAACACCTCGCGCTGGTCGGAGATGGCGATGGCGCTGTCCCATTCCGCGCCCGCCGCGCCGTCGCCAGACGGCAGGGAAGCCATCCGCATGGCCGCATCGAGAATCCGCGCCAGAAAGTCGGCGCGCTCGACATATCGGGCCAGCCAATAGAGGCTGTCAGCGGTCCGAGAGAGCATCAATCGTCCAGCACCCAGGTGTCTTTCGTGCCGCCGCCCTGGCTGGAGTTGACCACCAGCGACCCTTCGGTCAGGGCGACACGGGTCAGACCGCCAGGCGTCACGCGCACCTGATCTGAGCCGGTCAGCACGAACGGACGAAGATCGACGTGGCGAGGCTGCAGCCCCGTCTCGGTAAAGGTCGGACAGGTGGAGAGCGCCAGGGTGGGCTGGGCGATGAAGCCCTCAGGGTCGGTCTTGAGCTTATGGGCGAAGACTTCGATCTCGGAGCGCGTCGCGGCGGGGCCGACCAGCATGCCATAGCCGCCCGAGCCGTTGACCTCCTTCACCACCAGTTCGGGCAGATGGTCGAGGACATAGGCCAGGGAATCGGTCTCGCGACAGCGCCAGGTCGGCACGTTGGGAAGGATTGCATCCTTGCCGGTATAAAACCGAACGAGATCGGGCATGTAGGTGTAGACCGCCTTGTCGTCGGCCACACCTGCGCCGACAGCGTTCACCACCGTGACCGCGCCCGCTTCGTAGGCGGCCATCAGCCCAGGAACGCCGAGGGCTGAGTCCGGCCGGAAGGCGAGGGGGTCCAAGAAGTCGTCGTCGACACGGCGATAGATCACATCGACCCGGCGCGGCCCTTCGGTGGTGCGCATGAATACGCGCGCATCCTGAACGAAGAGATCAGAGCCCTCGACGAGTTCGACCCCCATCTTGTCGGCCAAGAAGGAGTGTTCATAAAAGGCCGAGTTGTAGGGTCCGGGCGTCAGCACGACGGCGGTCGGGTCCTTACTGGCGCCTTCGGGCGCCACCGAGCGCAGAGTGGTGAGCAGGCTGTCGGTGTAGGTTTCCACCGGCGCCACCCGGTGGCGGGCGAAAAGCTCGGGAAAAAGGCGCATCATCACCTCCCGGTTTTCCAGCATGTAGGAGACGCCGGACGGGGTGCGCGCATTGTCTTCGAGCACGTAGAACTGGTCCTCGCCCACCCGAACGAGGTCTGCGCCCAGGATATGGACGAAGATATCATGCGGCGGGCGGATCCGGGTCATCTCCACCCGGTACTGGCTGTTGCCATAGACGAGCTCGGCTGGGATCACGCCCGCCTTGACGCACTCGCCTGGGCCATAGACGTCCCTAAGAAAACTGTTCAGCACCGCGGCGCGCTGGATCAGGCCCTGTTCCAGCCGTCGCCATTCCTTGCCCGAGATGATCCTTGGAACAATGTCGAAGGGAATCAGCCGCTCGTGACTTTCAGCCTCGCCGTAAACCGCGAAGGTGATGCCGATGCGGCGGAAGAACAGCTCCGCCTGGCGACGGCGCGCGTCAAAGAATTCAGGCGGCGAGGCCTTCATCCATTTGTCCAGGGCGGCGTATGCGCGGCGAGGCGCACCGGTCGCGGGACCCTCAGCCCCGAACATTTCGTCGAACGCCGCCGTCATGCCTGACCCATATGCGCACAGTCCGGGCCTGCGATCAGCCGGTTCGGGTCCGGATCGGCCGACACGCCCGGGAGCCTCGAGGTCGCCCGACAAATCGGCACGCGAGGAGCCGGATGACCGCCGATCGGGCGCCGAAGGTTCAGGGCCCTACCCTCACGGCTTATTCGCAGGAGACGCAAGGTAGGCGATCACGTCGGCCCGGTCATTGGGGTCGGGGATCGACATCTGCATGGCTGTGCCCGGCACCATGGCGTTGGGATTGGTGAGGAAGGTGTCGAGCTTGTCGGGCGTCCAGGTGAGCTGGGATTCCTGCAAGGCTTTGGAGTAGACTGCGCCTTTGTAGCTGGCTGCAGGCCGGCCCACCACGCCGACCAGGCTGGGTCCCTGACCGCCGCCGGCCTTGATGTGACAGCTCATGCAGATGTCCCCGAACAGCTCTTCGCCATGGGCCGGGTCGGGCTTTGACTGGGCGCCTCCGGTAAGCGGGAACAGAAGGGCGCTGGTGAAGACCAGCCATAGGCTCAGGCCTTGTTTCATGGTTCAGCTCCGTGCTGGCGGCTGCTGGGCTGCGGGCGAGGCGAAAGCGCGTCGCCGGATTTTGATGTTCGCCCGCCATGCCGAGAGGTCAGGGTTCTCGCATCCTGAGGTCCCGGCCGGAAGCCAGGCCGGGCAACGGGCGTAAAGGCTCGAGGGGGTCTAAAACGTCGGGCCATACCGGGTCCCGGCGACGCGTTGAGCGCTCGCCGGGCGGGGTGGAGGGTCAGCTTCCCCAGGCGCAAATCCCCATCCTTCCGGGCCCGGAACCCCATCAATTAGCGCCTGCCTTCGCCGAGACGCGCCAGATCGTGCTCGAAACGTCGTCGCTGAACAACAGGGCCCCGTCTTTGGCGGTGTCGATTCCGACCGGCCGGCCCCAAACCGAGGCGTCGTCGACGACGAAGCCGGTGACGAAGTCCTCGTACTCTCCTGTGGGAACCCCGTTGACCACCTTGGCGATGATCACCTTGTAGCCGGTGCGCTTGGACCGGTTCCACGAGCCATGCTCGGCGGCGAAAATCTGCCCGCGATAGGCGGGAGGGAAGGCCGCCGGTCCCGTCGCGTTGGGCGGATAAAAGGTCATTTGCAACGAGGCGGAATGCGCTTGCAGGAGTACATCTGGGATGGTGGCCTTGCCCTTGAGATCCGGCCTCTGGCCGGCCAGACGCGGGTCCTCGTGGTCTCCGTCGTAATACCAGGGCCAACCATAAAATCCGCCCGCCTTCACCCGGGTGATATAGTCGGGCACGAGGTCGTCGCCCAACATGTCCCGCTCGTTGGTGGAGCACCAGATCTGATCGGATCCTGGACTGCGGGCGAGGCCGACGCAATTGCGTATACCGGTCGCGTAGACCTGGCGCGCCTTGCCAAGCGGGTCGAACACCAGGACATCGGCCCGGTCCTCCTCGGGCCCCCATTCGGCGCCAAGGGCATGGTCGGCCTGCCAGGCCCTGGCCTCTTCGGGCGTCTTTTTTGGCACCTGTTCGGCCACGTTCGAGCCTGATCCTACCGACACGAACAGGCGCCGGCCGTCGCGCGAGAACACGATGTCGCGGGTCGTGTGGTGTCCGTGGGTCGGCGAGAGCTCGGCCACGAGGGTCTCTTGAGGCCCGCGCGCCTTAAGGTCGCCCGATCGGTAGGGGAAGCGGATGATCGAATTGTTTTGCGCCACATAAAGCCACTGAGGCTCGCCGGAGACCGGATAGAAGGCGAGGCCGAAGGGGCCGGTGAGGCCTTCTGCGAAGGTCTCGACCGTATCGGGCTTGTCGGCGCCCGGCTGGGCGCGCAGGACCTTGATCCTGCCGTTCTGGGTCTCGGAGACAAAGATGTCGCCATTGGGGGCGACCCGGATCAGGCGGGGATGGTCGAGCTTGGCGAACTCGGCGATCTCAAATCCGGGCAGGGTCTTGGGCATGGCGCCAGGGGGCCGCGGCGCCTGGCTTGGCGGCGCCGCCCTCGCCCGATCAGGGGTCGGCGCGGGTACGTCGGCGGCGGTGATCTTGCGCACCACGCCGGGGGCGTCGGTGGTGTAGTCGCCAAAGGCGGCGCTTCCGGTGCGGACCTGGGCTGCGGCGGCTCCTGCGAGGCCGAGGGCCCCGATCGTGATCGCCCATGTCAGGGACTGTCTCATCGCATCCTCCGAGATCAACGACGGAGGGCAATTGACCGCCTCGGACCGAAGAAAGCAACGGCGAATGCCGCCTTACCGCCTGACCAGGCGGCGCTTGTGCGAAGGGGCGGGAAAATCGCACCGATCGCCGCGAGGTCTCCGGCCGGGCGCTTAAGGCCTAGGGCGCGGCGATTGTCGTTCAAGGGCGAGGCGTCGGCCCGGCGCGCGGCATGGTTGGGATCTGGCGGCCGCCTAAGAAAGCGACAGCAGATCAAACGCCGCGCCCCGCTCAGTCACAGTTTAGGGGATTTGGTTGACAGGGCAGGCTTCGCCCGCAGCGCGTAATACGCCGTCGATGTCGGCGCCGTCAAGGTTGCTGACCCCCAGCGCCGAACCATCGCCGCCAGCTTATCGTTCAATCGGCGTGTCCGCCCCCCGTTCGGGCCCTTTCATTTCGGTCGATCTCACGGCTAGATCCGTCGTCCTGGAGGGGCCATCCATGCGCTCGGCGATCGTCGCGTCCGTTCTTCTCGTCCTCATCGGCGTTTCGACGTCCAGGGCCCACGCCGCGCCGGGGGATCCGGCTCCGGCGCCGGGCGCACCCGCCTTGCGCGCCGCCTCGCCGGTCAGGATCAAGCCGACCCTTCGCCATGACGCCGTCTTGGCCGTGCTGCCGGGGGTCCTGGCCGCCCAGACGGAGCTGCAGCAGGGCGCCACAAGCTCAGAAGCCCTCGTGACCCTCTATCTTCGGCGGATAAACCTCATCGAAAAAACCATTGGTCTGAATAGCATCATCGCCCTCAACCCCCACGCCCTGGACGACGCGCGCGCGCGCGACGCCGAGCGCAAGGCCGGGCATGTGCGCGGGCCGCTGCATGGGACGCCGATCCTCTTGAAGGACAATATCGAAAGCGACGACGATACGGCCACCACCGCCGGGTCCCTGGCCCTCAAGGACAACATAAGCCATCGGGATGCGCCCCTGGTGAAACGGCTGAAGGACGCTGGGGCGGTGATCCTTGGAAAGACCAATCTGTCGGAATGGGCCAACAGCCGCTCGACCCAGTCGGTCTCCGGCTGGAGCGGGATCGGCGGCCTTGTCAAAAATCCCTATGCGTTGGACCGATCGGCCTGCGGCTCCTCCTCGGGCTCGGGCGCCGCTGTGGCGGCAAGCCTGGCGTCCGCAGCGGTCGGAACCGAAACCGACGGGTCCGTCACCTGTCCCGCTTCGGTTCAGGGCCTGGTCGGATTGAAACCCACAGTGGGCCTGGTTTCGCGAACCCATATTGTCCCGATCTCCCACAGTCAGGACACCGCAGGGCCGATGGGCCGCTCGGTCGAGGACGTGGCGGCCCTGCTGGGCGCCATGGCGGGCTCCGACCCCGCCGACCCGGCGACGCTCGACGCCGACCGGCGCAAGACCGACTATCTCGGCGGTCTGAAGCCAGACGCCCTCGCCGGCAAGCGGATCGGGGTGGTCCGCGACGACCTTTCCAAGACGACATCGATCGGTCCGATTTACGCGGCCGCCCTCGACCGGCTCCGCGCGGCGGGCGCGGTCCTGGTCGAGATCAGTTTGCCCCGGGTGGATGTTGACGCCGATGAGACCCTCGTGATGGGAACAGAACTCAAAGCGGACATGAACGCCTATCTGTCCTCGACCCCCAAAACGGTGACGTCGCGCACCCTCGCCGACCTGATCGCCTTTGATAAGGCCAGTCCGCGGGAGATGAGCCTCTTCGCCCAGGAGACCTTTGAGCAGGCTCAAGCCGCCAAGGGTCTCAACGATCCCGCCTACAAAGAGGCCCGCCGGCGATCGATGACCGCCGCGCGCGCCGCCATCGACGACACCCTGGCCAAGGACGGCCTCGACGCGATCGTCCTACCGACCGTCGGGCCGGCCTGGCGCGTGGACGTGGTCGACGGCGATCACTATTCTGGAATCTCGACCACCCTGCCCGCCGTGGCCGGCTATCCGCATCTGACCGTACCGATGGGGCAGGTGCGGGGCCTGCCGGTCGGCCTGTCGTTCTGGGGCCCCCAATGGTCGGACGCCCGGCTTTTGGCCTTTGGATACGCCTTTCAGCACATGGGCGCTGGGTTCGTTCCTCCCACCTACGCGCCCTCGATCGAAGCGACGCCAGAGGTCAAGGCGGCGTTTAGGCCGTCTCGCTGAGGTAGGCCTTTAATCCAAGGACCAGGGCGTCGAACACAATCCGCACCCTGCGCGTGGACTTAAGATCCTCGTGCATCACCACCCAGACCTCCAGAGCCCAGTTCAGGGTGTCTTCAAGCACCGGGACAAGCCCAAGCCTGCGGGCGAGCGGTCGCTGGCAGGCGCCAAGGCCGACGCCGGCCCTGATCATGGCAAGCTGCGCCAGATCTGAATCGCTCCTGATATTAAACAGCGCGCGCGTGATCGGCAGAGCGGATGTGACCCCATCTGCGTAAGGGGGGACCTGATCATAGCCGACCACGCTATGGCCTCCTCGATCCTCCAGCGACACCGGGCGTCCATGCTTTTGGACATATCCGGTCGACGCATAGAGGCCGACCTCAACCTCTCCGATCCGCCGGCCGTAAAGGGCGCCCTGGGTCGGCCGCGTCATCCTGACCGCGATGTCGGCCTCGCGGCGGAGCAGGTCGTCCTGGCGATTGGAGAGCACAAGTTCGAGGTCGATCCTCGGATGCGCCTCGCGCACGTCGGCCAGGATCGGCGCCAGAACCGCGCCGCCCACCACCTCGCTTGCGGTGATGCGGACCACGCCCGCCTCGCCCGCCGCCGGAGCGACGCCGCGGACCAGGGCGGCGGCGGAGGCGGCCATGGCCTCGGCGTGGGGCTTCAACGCGAGCGCCGCCTCGGTCGGCAAAAGGCCGCCCGGCGAGCGGGTGAACAAGGCGACGCCTAGCGCCGCCTCCAATGCGGCGATCTGGCGCCCAAGGGTCGGTTGGCTGAGACCAAGCCGCCGGGCGGCGCCCGATAGGCTCCCCTCTTCGGCCGCCGCCAAAAAGGCGCGGTAGAGATCCCAGTCCGGCCCGCTTTCGGTCATTCATTCATGAATAGCAGAGCTACAGACTTAGGCAATTTTGTTGAGCTCGACCTGCGCCGATGCTGGAGGGGAAGGAGACCCCCGTCATGACCCAAACCTCCAAGCCCAAGACCGCCCTGGTGATCGGCGCGACCGGCGGCATCGGCAAGGCCGTCGCCAAGGCGCTGATCGCGCACGGCTGGCGTCTCAAGGCGCTGAACCGCAATCTGGCGCGCGCTGAAGCGAACAGCGACCTCGTCGGCGTTGAGTGGATCCTCGGCGACGCCATGGACCCCTCCGCGGTCTCGGCGGCCGCGCAGGGGGTTTCGCTGATCGTCCACGCCGCCAACCCGCCGGGCTATCAAGACTGGGACACGCTGATCATCGCGATGATGCAAAGCTCGATCACAGCCGCAAAGCTTACCGGGGCGCGCATCCTTCTGCCCGGGAATATTTACAACTACGGACCCGATGCAGGCGCGGTGATCACCGAGACCTCGCCCGAGCGCCCCACAACCCGCAAGGGTAAGCTCCGTGTCGAAATGGAGCGCCAGCTCAGAGCGTCCGGCGCCAAGGCCCTGATCGTGCGGGCCGGGGACTTCTTCGGGCCGGGGATCACCAAGAACGCCTGGTTCGCTCAGATGGCGACCCCCGGCAAGCCGGTGCGGCGCGCGGTCTACCCCGGCGTCCACGGCGTCGGCCACGCCTTCGCCTACCTGGAGGACCTGGCCCTGACCATGGTCCGCCTGGTCGAGCAGGAAGACCGGCTTGAGACCTACGCCGTGTTCAACTTCGGCGGCCACTGGCTGGAGCAGGGCGAAGAGATGGCGCGGGCGATCCTTCGCGTGGCCAAGGCGCCAGACCACAAGGTCGGCGCCTTCGCCTGGCCCCTGGTCGCGCTGGCCTCCCCCGCCGTGCCCATGTTCCGAGAGCTTCTGGAGATGCGTTATCTCTGGAGGCGACCGCTTAGGCTCGACAACCGTAAGCTCATAGCCTTTCTCGGGGAGGAACCGCATACGCCCCTCGATTGCGCTTTAGAGCGCACGCTTTACGCCTTGGGGTGTCTGCCGGCTGACGGGCCGATCGGTCGCGGCGCCGTCCTGCCGATGATACAGCAGGCTTAACGGCGGGGGAGAGCCGCCCCCTCCGCGCGAGCATGTTCGTCGGATACTCTGCAGTCGTCATCGCCGCCAAGCCAGCTCAGCCAAGAGCGCCGTTCTGGACCTATGTCGCCGGTCGCCAGGCGCTGGATAGGGGCGGGATCGAGAAAGAAGGTGCGGATCGATCCTAACCTGCCAGGATCGCCGCTCGATCTTTACTCTATGCCGTTCACCCACAGCCTTCCGGCGGCTCTGATCTGGTCTGCCGCGGCCACAGCGATCTCCAAGGCGGGGCTGAAGCTGCCCTGGCCTGTGGGACTTTCCCGTTCCGGACATGGCGCTTGAGATCGGCCTGATCGCCGGATCCGGGGCCGCCTGGGCGGCGCAGCGTAAGGCTGAGGGCCAGGCGGCGTGGCCGGCCCTGGCGTTCTTGACCCTTTTGACCGCCGTTCAGATCTAGTCGTCCAGCCTCGGCGGATCCGGCGGGTCGCCTGACCCGCTCGCCACCAGATCCATGGCGCTCGGGGCCTATCTTCTGATCACCCTGGCCGCCGTCTTGGTGGAGCGCGGCCGCCCGATCCGCGCCTGAGATTGCATTGAGCCTTTCGATGATTATGGTCCGACGACACCTTCAAGGGCCTCCATGATCCTCGCTAAGCTCGCCGCCGTCGCGGCCTTCGCCGCGCAAGCCCCCGCGCCCGGCGCGCTCCATCAATATCAGGACCTGGTGATCAGTCCCGGCGGGGACCGGGTCGCGTCGGTCGACGCCCTCGAAAGCGACGGCGGCGAACGTCCCGCCCATCCGCTCATCGTGATCAGGCGGGTTACGACCGGTGAGATCCTCGAACGCGTGGATCCTTGTCAGACGTGCCGCTACGCCGGCCTGGCCTGGTCGCCGAACGGCGAGGCTCTGGCCTTCGTCGCCACCGACGCCAAAGCGGGGACCGCCGCCATCGACGTTGCGGCCAAAGGCGCGGTGCACACGGCGAGCACGCTCAAGGGCCTGGCGGAGACCCCGCGATGGTCGCCGGGCGGAGACCGTATCGCCTATCTCGCGGTGGTCGGCGCCCATAAGCAGGTCGGCGCGACACAGGCCGGCGTCGCCCTGGTGGGCGAGATCGGCCAGGTCGTGGACGAGCAGAGGATCGCGATCGTGCCGGCCTCAGGGGG
>Ga0116231_10004153_pt1 | contig 29498 bp, 15 predicted proteins | sample S1TSphgellanicum_2_FD_89695 | JGI IMG/M metagenome (GOLD analysis project Ga0116231, IMG submission 89695) | Host-associated microbial communities from peat moss isolated from Minnesota, USA - S1T2_Fd - Sphagnum magellanicum MG | ecosystem: Host-associated > Plants > Peat moss > Unclassified...
AAAAAAAAAAAAAAAAAAAAAATATAACAAAAACTATTTGTATTTTAATTTAATTTAAGATTTTTTTTTTTTTTTTTTCCATCTTTTCTCCGCCTATAAAGCTTTCCCAACTCATGTCCCACATTAAAAAAGAAAAGAAAAAGAAAAAGAAAAAGAAAAAGGGGGGGTTTGAAACTAAAGCACCTTAGGCCAACAAAAAAAGCATCCAATTTCACAAAAGCTCATTCCAATGAGTATTTTTCCAATTTTTTTTCAATTTTGTAATGTAGTCAAGGTGGCAATCATCCATAAACCAATTTAGCCAAATTTGACTATTAAGAAATTATGATAGGAAAATATTTAAAATATTCTTTTTATGCTTTTTTGGTTATGTGCTTGAACCATGTATAAAAATGTGGTGATTTAAAAAGATTTTTTTGTCATTTTTTAAATTTTAAATTTTTTTTTGTTTTTGGCTTTTTTTTCATTGACTTTTGTGACCAAAATCTAGACTGCTAGATTTTCTACTTTCATATTTGAATATTGCCAGATTTGGCTAAAATATTAAAAATACCTAATTTAGAATTGCACTCTCTCTCAGGACTCTCTGGAGAAGTGTCTCTCAGGACTCCCGGAAACGCCCAGTTTCTCTCAATTTCTTTGCGACAGCAACGACCTCTGTCCTCTTCTCCATTGTAGCGTTGCGTCGCGAGGCTCGCGATCGAGAGAAAGAGGGAGACACAAAAAGCTCGCTCTGAGAGATATTTTGATCCACTAGCAATTGGCAATGCGTTGTAGAGGGACGGGTGTCGTTGCAGAAGAAGAATACGATGCCAGGTTCTTCTTCTGTGCGGCCCAGGGTTCCACAACATGTTCTTGCACTCGTCTCCCTGCTCTCCATCTTCGCTTTGTCAGGCTTTTTGATGTTTGCTCACGAGATGTCGTCGGCCTTGGGAAGAAGCAGCACCAGCAGCAGCACTGCGGGTCCTCCTCCTCCTCCTGTGCTGTTTCTGGAAGAAGAAAGATTTGCAGCCATGGTGAGTACCAATGAGTACCTTCCTTATTCAGATCCGGGTTATAAGCTTCTTCGTCAAGGGTCGCCCCCGCCCGGATGCGATGCAAGTTCTGCTGAGCTCCTCATCTTTATGTACGATTTGCCATCGGAATTCCACTATGGAATGATCAAATCCTCACGACCTGCTGGCTATGCAAATTTTCCTCACAATGCATCGGACATTCCTTTGTATCCTGGTGGGCAAGTTTACCAGCAACATAGCGCTGAGTTCTGGCTCACCAATGATGTTCTCACGTCCAACATGCCAGATCGTCGGACTCCATGCACAGCATTCCGGGTGGCAGACTGGCAATCAGCGGATGTTGTGTTCGTGCCCTTCTTTGCGTCGTTGAGCTACAATCGATACTCTTCTGTAGGAGCCAAGCCCCGGGAGCTTCAGAAGCAGCAGAATAATAGGGACCTAGAGCTGCAGCAAAAGCTGGTGAGGTACTTGAAGATGCAGCCGGCATGGCAGGCTTCTGGAGGTTCGGACCATGTGATCGTTGCTCACCATCCCAACAGCATGCAGCATGTCATCCGCAGCGATGCTTTACACTCTGTCATGCTTGTCGTCGCTGATTTTAGTCGCTATGAGTCTTCCGCCCATCATGTTGCCAATATCATCAACAGAGACGTCGTAGCTCCATACAAGCATGTCATTCCTTCATACCAGGACCATGATCGCAACACTTCCTTCCACGATCGCACCACTCTTCTCTTCTTCCAGGGTGCTCTCGTCACAAAAGAGGCAAGTCTTCTGCACATCAATCACCCAAAACGATTTCTCTAAAACTATCCAAAAGAACTCTCAGATGCTCATTTTCTTTTCTGAGCTTTCAAACATAGATGATGACGACTGTAGGTCCTTCAGAACCCCTACCCCTCAAGAATAGGAGTAGGACTCTCCTCCTATTTGAGCTACTTGAGCAAGTCTAGGAGCTAAATTAGGGTTGCAAGCTGCTGGTGCCTCGCCAGGATTCAACCGATCCCTCCAACATTTTCAAGCTGGCTCACAACAAGAGATCAAACTTAGAACCCATCTGCATGATGCAATTATGATTCTGCCAATCGGAACAATGTGGCCTATTTCCTTCTTGAGCAAGTCTAGCAAATAAATTAGGGTTGCAAGCTGCTGTCTTGCCAGGATTCAACTCATCTCTCCAACATTTTCAAGCTCGCTCACAACAAAGAGATCAAACTTACAATCCACTTGCGTGATGCAATCATGATGCTTATTGTTTGCCAAATCTGAAAAATGTGGCCTACTTGCTCCTTGAGCAAGTTGAGCAGCGAAATTAGGGTTGCAAGTTGGTGCTTCACCAGGATTCAGCTCATCTCTCTAACATTTTCAATGTAGCACACAACAGGAGATCACACTTACAACCCATCTTTCTGCTTGATGCACAGTCAAGATGCTTGTTGTCTGCCCATTGGAACAATGTGTCACCTGATCCTATCACCAAAACACAGTTACCAGAACATGTTTTGCATCCTTCAATGAACTAGTACAGTCCTCTGAATTTTTGAACTGTGACAAATTGCTTTCAAGACTTGCACTGTGTGATGAGAGAACTAGCATTTCATGATCTATCCAGAGTAGTACTCTAGGCCAGGCCAGGATACAGTCAGGGCTTGATCTTGAAGAGGTTATGAGGCAAGTCAGCTGAAGGGAGCTGTGGTATCAGAAACAGACATTCAATGTGACCTTGATGTCATGCTTGTTGCTCTAGTTGGATCCTTATGGAGGTGGCCTGCCAACAAGCTAGCTCTGAAATTGTGTCCACCTTTGGAAGAGAGAGAGAGAGAGAGAACAAGAGGGGCATCCTCATGGTATTGAATTGAAGGATTTGGATGTCTTCAGGGAGGCATCATCCGGCAAAAGCTTTATGAGATTTTAAAAGAAGAACCCGATGTCCACTTTGAAGCAGTCGATAGGCAAAGTGATGGGTTCCACAGTGCAATGCAAGGCATGCGATCATCCAAGTTCTGTCTTCACTTGGCTGGAGATATGCCTTCTTCGATCCATCTGTTTGATGCTATTGCCAGCCACTGTGTCCCTGTGGTTATCAGTGACAAGATTGAGCTACCATTTGAAGAACAACTGGATTACACTGAGTTTTGTCTCTTTGTGAAGTCCACAGATGCTGTTCAAAAGGGCTTTGTGGTGGAACTGTTGAGAAGTGTTCATAGGACCGAGTGGACTAAAATGTGGAACAGATTGCACCAAGTGGATCTTCATTTCAGATACCAGCACCCAACACAACCAGACGATGCTGTTAGCATGGTATGGAAGTCTATATCTCACAAGGTGCCTTCTGTCAAATTCTTGCTTCATAAACGAAACAGGTACAAGAGGTCAAAGCCTACTTCATTCAGTGCTCAATTGTGAATCTCATGGATCAAGTATGAGGCTTCTGGAAGAGCAACTCTTAAGTGTAAACTATGTATAATTTAATTTCTTAGGGTCATGACCTTATTCTCTCAGCTGGGAGGGTCCAAGCTACATGATAAACACCTAACCAGCTGCTGTACATGATTAGGGCATTTCCTTACATGACAATTGTAGCTTTGAAATAGCAAGTTGCATTGTAACATTTTGCAGAGATTGCGTATAGGTTCATAGATGCAAAGATCCAAGCTATAGATTTTTGGGGGACCCAATCCAGGTACTTTAGACAATGGGGACATTGGAAGAGAAAGGGCTTCTGAAGCCTCTTTCTGATTACTTGCTGATGTTTATCTTGTTCACCAGATAATCTGTACGCATCCACTGTTGCACATGAATCAATAGCTTTTTCTTCTGAGCAGCCTTTGATCTAAGGGTGTCTGACATATTTCTTCTGATACTCTAAACCTGACTTCTAGTCATCGATTCACTTTGGGCTGTTGAGTTGTTTAGCTGCAATCAATAAACAAACCTGGTCTGGGCTATGATCTTGTCATTTGAGGTTGATCTGGAGCTCACTGAATGATCTGGATAGTACTTCTCTGCAGTAGTATGTGTGATCTCTTTGATGTGGATATTTGCTGCAAAAAGCACAATCTTTTGTTGCCATGATGGGGATATACTTCATGTCAGGTTTGGGGATCTGTGAGAGTCAATTTGTACTTGTGATTTATATCAAGCTTTCAATTCTTGCAGCATCTCTCTCTCTCTCTCTCTCTCTTGTGTGTGTGTGTGTGTGTGTGTAGGAATGTGCTTTGTTGTGGCAGAATTTTATTGTGAGATTTGTGATTGATGGATTTGTTGTAAATTGATCATCACCAAGTAGGCCCATTGTACCGAAATAGGTCTCCACAAGAAAGCTTGCTGCATGGGTGACTATTGTTGACAGGGCTAGCTGCAATCAACCAAGGTACTGAAATTCCACTCTTGCCAATCTGTTCCCTTTTCAAATCAAAGTTTGAGGTAGATTTCATAGAGTGATCAGTTGGTGGATTCACAAAAGCCACCACATCAGCCCTTATAATTTCAAAAAACAACAAGGATGATGGAAAGATTCACATGCAAAAGAACCTATAGTTCTTCCAAACATCAAAGCTAAAGTCAGACTCACAAAACCAAAGCAACATCACAACATAGTGAGAGAAAGCAGCCCTTGTTGTCAGAGCTGCTGTTGCACTCATGTCAAGAAACTCCATCCTTTGTTCCACATGGTAAATCCTTCACCTACAGAAAAATTTAAACAGAGAAAGGTGTTGTTTCAGACTGTCAGAAATCTAATAATTGGCAACTTAACATGAGTTCAATAGAAGAACCAAAAGCAACTTCCGGAGCCAATCGATTCTTTCCAATGATTGTAAAGGGCTGTAGATTCATAATTGACAAAGCATGTTAGCCAATGAATGTACAACCAAACCAAAGATGTGAATTGAGGCATGATGTGGTGAGAGAAACACTGAATAACCACACCTTGCAACTCTAATGTATGAGTGCACCACTTTGGTCACAATGCTTGATAACTAACTAAAACCCTAACTCTGTTAAGTACTCTTCTCATGTGCTCTGGTGAACATTACTAGAAACAATTCTGAGGAAGTTTTTGGGATGGAGAGTTGGGCCGGGTTAATGCATTGGGAACATTCAAAACTTGGGAACATGGGAAACCTTTCTCATATAATTCTTCAAGTGACATCTCCAATATTTTTGTTCAAATTCAAATTTGTTGTTTTCTCCACCAAAATATTGGGAAAATTTTCAATTTATTATTATTATTATTATTATTATTATTTCTAGTAGATTCAACTAAATTTTCTAAATTTGCAGAAAATTAGCCAATTTTTTGTTATATCACAAAATTTAATAAAAAAACCTTGGACATCTCCACTATTTGACAAAAAATAATATACTTTATTACAATTTCATAAATATTTTGAGATAAAATGGCACATAAAAAATTGGAACAATTTTGCAATTTTCTTTGTATATTGCCTGTGTTTATTTTCCCATAAACCGATTTTTTTTTTTCCAATTTTGTGATTTAACTAACCAAAGTGATGATCATCCATAAGCCGGCTAATGGCAGAACCATACAATTGGGGCACTTATTTTGACACATATATGAGATAAACAAATATATATATATATATATATATATATATATATAATTTGGATTTACTCAGTTGTTTTCATGTTGCAAGAGGATAAAATTTTCCATAGGAAGGCAATCATCCCTAGGAAGATTTAGCCAAAATCTGGCTATATACCAAATGTGAAGCAAATAATCTTTAATCATCCTTCTATGCTTCTTGCTACTTCCTTAAAACTAATTGTGGCAATCTGGTGGTTTTTATTATTTTTAAGGCCATTTCTGGCTATTGAAACCCTCAAAATACACTTCATTTTAAAATAATTTATTTTAAAGTTCTTTTTTTGGTGAAATTATGCCAATAAAAAAAAAGGCTTGTAAGTACGGTAGTGGCTATACACACAAAACAAATGTTACAATAACTATATCTATAAATTACACCAAACTGGTGCCACTGGGTCCCAGTTTTGCCAAAACTGAGGATGAAATTGAGAAGTCAGGATGAAAATGGTACACTGGAAATAATAAAATAAAACATGCAACCAAAGTTCGAAGTAGTTTTCTCACCAAAATTAGGCCTCATGGAAGTTTCACCCTCAGTTTTTTTCGGCTTTGCTGTGGTGTGACTGGTGCTCAAATTATTTTTCATTAAATCAAAGCCTTTGTCAAAATAAGATGCTGCAAATCCTCATATTTGATACCTTGTTTCATGAAACAGCACGCACTTTTGCTCACTTACTTTACATATACACTCAAATTGGGGATGAAATAAGGATTAGAAGGTCAAACTAGGGACCAAAGACAGGGTGACTTTATGAATAACTCTAATATATGGTGAGCTTGGTGAAGGCTGGGTTTTGTTCTCTAGCTCTCTGGTGATTTTGCTTCCAAAACAAAAACCCCCTTAACTTTGTGTTTGCCTAAATGACCACCAAACTCATTTAGCAATTTGGCACATTTTGCCAATAAAATATGTCCACAAGATTTTTTCAGGGAAAAGAAGGCCCAAAGTCGCCATATTTAGAGAAAAAATAATTCAAATTTGCCATATTTATTAGACCATAGGTTCTTGTATATGCCTCCAGTATATTGAAGGGCTTGAAAAACTAAATCTGCATTGTAACCCTAAAAAAACCCTACTGATATGTACAGCCACCAAACCAACAGTCATGTGCTTTGTTTCAGAAATTGTTTATTATTTATTGTTGTTGTGGTGGTGGTGGTGGGGACTATTGTCAGTGTGTATCCAAGGTGTTTGGGAGTTTCATTGGGAAAATCTTGTAATTTGACAAATTGTAGGAACTATCGATAAGGGCAAAAGCTTAATGCATCGAACACTATGAAACCTTCGTTGACAATACCTCTCTATGTTTTCTAGTGGGGATGCCCGAAGCACAACATACTATGAAAACATGGGTTTGACAATAGCTTTATTTATCTTCATGTGCAAAAGTCTTTGTTCATGGTTCAAAGGACAATGAGTCAGGCAGGCAATCTGACAGTTTGAAAGGATTCGTTTTGTGTATCCAATATTATTAAATTGTGAAGAGGATTACTACCCATGGATCATCATGGCATCCACGATCATAGTGATGCTACAACGATTGGGTGTTATCAAGCATAATTGTATTTGTGGTGTTCCCATATACGGAAGTTAAATCCCTTAGTTTAGTGTTGTAGTAACCATTGTGAATAAGTCTACCTAAATAACTAGAAGAGGTATTTCTTATGCATGTACACATGATATGTTCAAAGAGACGTGTTACAGCTCCAGATTCTGTGAGTGTGGAAAAGTAATCTCCTTTCTTGACCATAATCACTTAAAAAACTCAAGCAAGTAGTTCTTCCACACCTTGTACCCTCTCTTGACACCCAAAAAAAAAGATCACTTGGCATTCAGGTTTTGACTAATTGGAGATTCTACTCTCCAATTTTGGGTGTGGTAGTACCATTGCATGCAGAATATACACGACTTATTGTGTCATGTCACATGTGTAGATTGAACCATTAGACCCTTCCCGCCCCCGTTCACAAGTAGCTGCAATACTTGATTTGGAGGCTAAAGAGCAGATGAGTAGCAAGCAAGTCCTCAAAATTGAAGGACAAGCTTCCCTTTGGTGGCAAGGTTTCTTTTTCTCAATTTTGTGATGTACCCCACACTGGCAATCATCCACAAGAGAAATTAGTCAAATTTGGCTACATGGTAAAACCTCCAAAATCACTTCTTCTTTTCCAAGTCTTTGATATTTTTAAATTTCTCTTTTTGGTGAAATTTCGCCAGTAAAATAACGCTGCCACTGGCGAGCAGAGAACTACAAAGTCAAAGGGACTGACCATTTAAGTGCAGAAGCTAAATGACTTACTTAAGCTTCAATGGAGATCTGATTCTTGGGTCCTTCCTTCACTGGAGAGACTAGACTCCAGACTCCAGTCCACTGAGTACTGTGTACGTGCTTTAGTTGATTTGAGTGGTTGTTTTACAGGACTAAGAACGGACTTGATGCTGTAAGTCAAAGAGTCTGAATGTTGCAGCTGAAAACTATGACTTAAGCTTGAACTTAGATCTGACAATTGGAGTGTATATATGATGACGCTGCACTTGTAAGACACATGTTGTCTTCATGTGTGACATAGTGTGATTCATATTAAGTCATGTTAGTTCATGGGTGTGTTCTCACTTCTTCTTCTTGCTTTTATTTTTGGTTTTCTTTTAAGGAACCATATTGATTGGCCCATCATCAATGTTTTGGAACATTGGGCACTACCCCAATGGAAGCACCGGTTGCAAAATAGAAACAAATGTGCTCCCTTATATCTGACCTTTTTCAGTTCATATACATGAGAGTTGAACTTTGGGCAAACCATATGAGATACATCTGACATGCTATTGTGAACATTTTGGGGAACAACTTGGGGAACCCTTTGGTAAGCCAGTAGGAACACCATGGGAACATCATGGGAACACATTGAGAACAAGGGAAAAAAAAATCCCTTTCCCCCCCCCTCCTCAAAAAGAAAAAATAATTGGATCTCTCATGAGTGCATGCTGAGCCTTCTCATTGATTGCATGAAACTTTTATTTTCCAAAACTATTCATCATCATTTTTGGCCTGGGCTAATGGCAGGGGCAGAAACTATGGTACAAAGTCTTCACCAATTGCCATGGGTATGATTATCAAAGGTCTTCGATTCGAGTTTTCTTGATCTAAGTGTTGTAAAACTCAATCTAAGTTATGATGTCATTTGCTGGGGCATCATTTTCCCAATCTTCAAGTCTAAACCCATTTAGATTTTTCATTGTTTAATGTGGTTCTCTGAAGTGTAAAATGTCAGTGTTGGGCAGTTGTTTGATGTTGGACCAAACTTAAGGATGTTTACTCTTCGTATTCGTTGGGCCCTGGCCCCAAAGGGACAGGGACTATTGCATTGGATCTGACTTTTGGAAGTTTTACCTTATTAGAACCAGTTTTCACATTAGGTGAACTGGTTTCTTTGGTTTAAGGTGCTTAGATTGGAACAGATTGTTTTGGTGTTCAGAGTGTGGACACAATAGGTAGATGTGCAACATGTTATCTATTGGCAGGGCTAGCGTGTTTGTGATGCGTTGTTAGATACCACTTAGTCCTGTAGATGGGAATTTTGTGGTACCAGCCCTGGATTTGATCCAAATTTTTTTTAAAAGTCAAGTAATTACCTAGAAAAATGTCGGTTGTTGCATAAAACCCAACCCAGGCACAGTTCTTTGAGGGTTTTAAGTAACCAGAGGGAGATTCTGATTTCCAACACTGGAAAATGCTCGCAAAACTGCAGGAAAAGTGACATAGCACGTGTTATTCTCATGTTTTTGAATCGATTCTTTTGTGTGTTGAAATTACACACAAAACCGCAAGAACTTGACAAGAAACTGGGGTGAAATTTGCAAGTCGCCAAGCACCGACCAAAAGGAAGCCCAAATTAATTGCTCAAAGAAACTGCCAGAAGTTACGGCTAAGAAAAAAGTACATAACTCTAGAGCTCCTCTACCTCAGGATGGATATTTTTAATTTACCGGGCCACCACTCCCCCCCCCCTCCCCATCCCTTCCTTCCAGGTTCATCAAACATCCACCCCTTGGATCTCAAATCTCTAGATGGTAAGGTGGTCATTTTGGCTTGGCATCACTTCTCTCACTTTTCTTCTTCCTTGTCTTTCAACTGAATGTGACAAAAGCTTTGCATTAAACATACAACACAAAGCACTACTTGTTTGTTTGATAGATATGATTTAAATGTAAGACAAGTTGTCGGGAAGTCATTTTTCACTAGAAGGAAAAAATAATTTAGTGGAGCATATTGCAATTAATCTTTACATAATTTTTAAAAAAATTCCCACGTTTTGACGTTTCTTTGTTTGTGAGAGAGAATAATGTATTGATGATCAATATAGTGAATCTAACACTTTTGGTTCCCACCAATATTTGACAAAAATAATGAGCTTTTTATAAATATGTAAAAATTCAACAATTTTATCCAACCCATGCAATATGATATAATTCTTTGCTTGTGGAAGAAGTCATTGACCCGACATCCCTAAGCTTGTTCAATATCAAAAAAATTCACTCGAGTTGATTGAATTTCATCATAACCTTTCAACTTCACCGAATTTTTTATTCACAATCCCATAATCACATCCATTTGATCATGGTCTTCATGTCATATTTGACCACATTATGACAAACATCCCAATGAGAGTCTCATACCATACCGCTATTTTGATCATGTAAAACATTTTAGCAACTTAGTTGTAAAAGCAAAACATGAAAGATCAAATGAACTTTTTAAAGGTCTTGACAAGTCTAATTTATAGGTGTTTGGATACTTTTGGTGGTAACACTTTAAAGGACACACGAATGGAGCAAAAAAGTTTAATTTGTGAAGACTTTTAGTAGCAAGATTTTGTTTTAAAAACTCAACCCTAACTTCGTTTTTTTTTTTCCACTATGCACCGCTTGACTTAAAAGGTTCATCTTGTATAGATTTTTTGCATTTTTGGGAGGTTGTGTTTGGCCATGGCACCCAAAGACACTTTACAATCATGGACTTGTGTTGTCATTGCACAACTTCCTCACTTCTTCACCATGTTGCTAGTGGGTTTAAGACTCGAGTATACCGAGTCAAAATTGGTCCTAGCCAATGGTAATGTCCAAAAAATTTGTGTCTCATTTTATGGAAATCTCAAAATTTGGCCCCTTTTACCTTCGAGGTGGGTCTTATGTCAATATTTATATTAAACTATTGGTTGACTCGAGGTTTATGTTTGGAGATTGATGCGGTATGATTAAAGATTTTTAATCTAAAATTAAAAAAACAAGACAAGATTGAATTGAATAACTTGTAATTGTTTTACTAATGAATTTACATTATTTTTCCATTTTTGCTAATAGCCTAGATTCTCAAAGACATTACTATTACAATGATCAAAATCTCCAAACATTGAAGAATGAAAACTTGGAAAAAAAATGACCTAGTATTTTATTATTGAAAAAATATTTTTGAGAATTATGAGCTTTTTATTTATCAATAGAGAAACCGAACGATGGCTAATAATTGCTTATCACATAATAGATCTATAGTAATTGAAAAATAATTCCAAAAATGGTAAAGCATAGAAAATTATTTTTATTCTCAAAATAAAAATACTTTGCTTAAACTAAAAAAACTCAGAACAACTGTCTAATCATAATGACACTACTAATTTGCCTGCTAAATTCAAAATATAAAACTCAAAGGAAAATTATTAAGGGTTTTAACTTTTTCAGTCTGTGGAGATTTTCTTTTCCAAAAGAAAAATAAAGAAAATATTATTAAAATTTTATTTTATGTTTAGAAAGGAATGCCAAAAGCAAAGTTCACCACCATGTCTACTCAGCTATTCTAATAGCCAAAATTGGCTAATTCGTCTTCTGGATAATCGCCACCTCGGCTACATCACATTAAAATGGGGGAAAAAAAAAAGACTGATCGGTACTCATAGCCAGTTAGACGATTCTAAAATAATTTCCCCGTTCACACGGCCGCAATTAGACAGTCAAAGGGCGGTCTTCTGTCTTCTTCCTCTCCTGTGTAGTGTGAACGACACTCGCGGCGTTTGAACGGCCGTCTCTTGCGGGGCCCTTTGTGCGTGGTTGCGCTGTTGCGGCTCGACTTCGGGGGAACTTCCTCGCTCGCCTTCGAAGAATCTCTGCGCGCTGTTGCTGCTGCTCTCCACGGATCATGCACTGCCAAGAAACTTCTTTCGCACATCAGAAAAATCTCATCATTATCATCATCGCCAGCAGCGGTAGCAACGCTCTAATTGTGATCAAATGCTGCTGCACTGTAAGCAGATCCCGAATTAGTTGAAAGTTCCAGGAGACCGACTCGGAGTGTTTTCTACTTTGGGACATGATCATCAGGTTCCTGACGTTGCAGCTTCTTCGTCGATTATATCTTGTTTGCTAGCTATTTGCGGAAGCTTTCCATTTTGTTGGGTTTGGTTTTTCCTCGGTCTAGAACGTGTACTAGGTATGTAGTACCACTTGCAGCAGTGGATCGTCTTGATCTGCTGTACCCATTGTTACTGCGATCATTTTTATTTTTATTTTTGGGTTTTTGGATATAATGGGCTTGTTGTTGAAGCTAACAGCAGCATAGAATCATGATGTCGAGGAGTTCATGATCTAGATCAGTACTACTACTACTAAGTCACATAGCTTAATTCGTTTTTCATCCTCTAGTAGCATATTTTCTACTGGTACTAGTGTTCTAGACTTTGCAGCAAGAGTTCATATGTAGAACTGGACAATGGGAGATTCTGCATACAGTCCTCGTGACCCGTCTGATCATATTCTAGAGAAAAGTTATAACATGCAAAGGATTCTAAACTCCCTAGTTCGTGCTGGTGATCATGTCGGTGATGCTTCCGCCTCTTCAGTACGTCTTATGGAAGAATCGTCAGTAAGGGGGGCGCAGCGGCAAGGAGCTTCTTCACCAGCTGCATTTTCCAAAGATCATCATACCAGTACTTGCGAGAAACTTTGGCAAGATCGATCATATAGAGCTGATGAGGAACTCATGAGGTTCGAAAGCATGTGGGGGTACTCACCAGATTTTCCAAACTTGGCGGAAGAGATGCAGATCGACAATATGAGTCAGCCGGAAGAGCGCCCAATGATCATGACGAGTCATGGCACATCGATTTCAAACACCAACAATATAATTCGAGCTTCTCCTTCAAGAGTCATGTCGGCATCGCAGCAATTAGCTGGAACCACCAGGTGCTGTCCTCCAAATGTTCCTGATCCTTTTGCAGCTGATCCAATCATGAGGCAAGGGTCGATGTTGCAGCTGCCGTTTCGATCTTCTGGCGCAGGATCAAATTCTTCATTCGGCGATCAAGACCTGATCACTACTAGGGTTGAAGTCGACCTACAGCAGGACCAGCTCTCTTGGATCGAATCTAATCACGAGCTGAACTCGACAATGATGATGACACAAGCAGCTGCTGCTGCAGCATCTGCACCTTTTTCTGCTCATGAGATCAGAAAGGCCGCCTTAACCGCTAATAATTACAATAGAATTAAGGCTGGACCAACAATCACAGGGTTACGGGATTCTCGCGGGTCAGACGTAGAATATCCACGACTGCATGGATCTCAAATGCTACAAGTTGCTAGAGAAGGATTGCAGAAAACTCCTCCTAATCCCGGATCTGCAACTCCGAATTGTTCTGATCAATCTCTGTGCAGCTCATCATCACTTATAACCAGCGATGGTTCTGGTAATGCGACGAACCCAAGCTGCTGCTGCTGCTGCACTATGGGAGTGCAGCAGCAGCAGCAGCAGCAGCAGCAACCGCCGCAGCAGCTCGCGGGTGTTGGAGAGAGTGGCAATACCACCACGACGCAGCCGGATGGAGTCGGATCCGTCGAGGGAGGAGATGCTCAGGAAGATGGATCGAAGCTGCTGCTGGCCATCAAACCAAAGAAACTACAACCCAGCTTGTAAGTGATTCTTGCTCTAATCCACCTCATGCTAATTCAATTCTTGCTTAATCTAATCAAGATGGAAATCACATAATTAATCACATAATCAATGATTTCTTGACATCTGTAATTATTGATTTGCGGCTTCTTGATCTAATTACTTAATCCAATCAAGTCTATCTAATCACAACATTAATCAATCACACAAATCACGGATTTTTTCACATTTGCAATTGGTTTACATAATATCTAATTGCTTATTCTAATCACACATCAATCAATCACACAAATCACAATTTTTTTCACATTTGCAATTGGATTGCATAATATCTAATTGCTTATTCTAGTCACAACATTAATCAATCACACAAGTCACAGATTTTTTCACATTTGCAAATTGGTTTGCATAATATCTAATTGCTAATTCTAATCACAATATTAATCAATCACACAAATCACAGATTTTTTCACATTTGCAATTGGTTTGCATAATATCTAATCACATATTAATCAATCAATCACACACAAATGATATTACATTTCTTTTACATCTATTACATTTCATGCTTAATCTAATTGAGATCTAATTAATCACACAATCAAGCACACAAATCATGACACATTTCTTCACATTTTTGTGATTGGGTTTGCTTAATCTAATTGAGATCTAATCACATAATTTGAGCAGACAAAATTTGACACATTTTTCCATAGTACATAATTTGAGCAGACAAAATTTGACACATTTTTCCATAGTTATTGTTCACAAAGTCGAAGGAAAAAAACCCTCCTCCCAGTCCCCAAGGGGAATAGATTAATTATAGATGTATATGAATATATGTATGTATAAACGAGAAAGAAACTACAAGACACTAAACATGGATTTCATTTAATAGTAAGAATATCCATTTAAGTTGTTGAATTATTTTTTTGGAACAATATTTACTGTCATTAACCAGCATTAGTAGAATTATAACTTGTGGGGTAGGGCGCGGGGTGGGTTTAGGTAGGTGTGACTTGGTAATATTAAAGGATTTGTCATTCTCTTGTGCCCAGAATTCAACCAAGGAAATCCATGAAAAGAGTGAAACAGCCCAAGCACTGCATCAAAACTAGAACTGATGTTGATATCATGGATGATAACTACAAATGGCGCAAATATGGTCAAAAAGCTGTTAAAAGCAGTCCTTATCCAAGGTAAAGATCTCTTACCATGTTGCTAACTATTTGACCATTGGTATCAGTGTTTTGTTTTTTTTTGGCAAATATTCATCAAATTGGTATCTTTGTTGTGTTTCTAAGTCAACAAATTTTGAAAATATACTGTACCCATTCTGGCAGTAATTCAACTTTTTTTAATGAATATCGATTTTTCTCAAAATCAACTGCTCGCAATGCTGAAAGTTCTAGAAATTTGTTTGACATTATTATTGACTACCTGCCCTAGAGCTTGATGTTGCAGTGTGCCTAAGTAGTGCAAATATGTAGATTAGATGAAGAAAAGTCAAAACATGCCAGTTTGGCTTAGCAAAAAGGTTTTGGCCCAGCATTTTTCCACAGGGTCATAAAAGGCCCAGCAGAGCCTAACAAGGGCTGTTGATTGGCTAGATAGTTTGATTGGTCCAAGTGGGTTGCTATTAGTAATCTTCCACCTATTTGCAGTCTCAGTTTTAGTTTTATCATGGGTGGGGTTGGAAGAAAGTAAATAACTATACTTGGGGGTGACAAATATTTTCGCAAGGTCACATACTGAGCATAGGTGGGGATGCTCTTAGGCTCTTAAATCTTCTCAAACACACAATTTCAAAGTATAGGGAAATAGCAGTGGTAGTTAAGGTTTTCTGAAGTTTGAAAGGAGACAATAGCAGCATTACTTATTAAGGGTGAAGTTGTTGTTTGGTCACTCATACTTAGTTAGCAAAGTTCATCAAATTTTCTTTTTTGTGGGGGGACTTGTTATGCTAATTCATGAAATTTTATTCATGATCTTACTTATATTGGCCAAACATGACAAATGTGTGCAGGAATTATTATAAGTGCAGCACACACAATTGCCCAGTCCGGAAAAGAGTGGAGAGATGTGCAGATGATCCAGGATTGGTGTTAACAACATACGAAGGCACCCACACTCACCAATCTCCCGTCTTGTGTCGCCTACCCTTTGGTGCCTACATTGGAGGTTTTAATCACCTGTCATACATGCAACCCTTATTAATGTCCCCAACTGGTTTCAACCCTCCTAACCTTACAACCTCAAATCTTCCCTTGTTTGGTGAAAGACTTGAGTCTACTAATACCTGTAACGTAAATTCTGTTGGGAGGTTGTCAAGACCCATGTTGTTGTCACAATATAGTGAAGCCTGTAGCAATACATGCAATTCCATAGCCACTCTTGGATTAATAGCCCCATCTTATAGTACTGCATATCCTCCACCCGGCTCACCGCAGTTTGGAGGTGGTCCACTTGTAGACCCAATTACTCTCCCACATACTCAACAATCTACCCAGAATCAGCAGCTCGCTGAAGATGCAACCATACCAAATGCTCAAGTTGAGGGACCATTCTTGAGAACAGCTCCAGTTCAGTTTGCACAAGCTGGGACCTTACAGCAATCCAACAACAACCACAACAAATTTGTTGAGGCACAACTTCAGTCTACTACTACTATTGGTCAAGGGCTAGTTGATTCAGGTGAAGATCATCATGGTCTGATGAGATTGCCTGCAAGTTTGTGGAGTGAAGAAGTTCAGGCAAATCATATTAGTTGGACTGATGAAGGGCTTCTTGAGGATATGGTAAGACCTTCCATTCCTACCTTTGGGTTGACATGATCAGTTCAACAGATTTGGGTTTTTCAAGCACCCCTCATCTCTTGAATTCTGATCATTGCTCACAATAGAACGAACTGCTTGGTAGGAATATTTTGTGTCCTGAATTTGTGTCTTGTTACACAACTGAAAGGAAACCAATTGCTTGCAATACCAAGCTGGTAGAGCCTTATAGGTGGCTATGTCAATTTTGCAAAAACCTAGGTCAAAACACCGTAAACCAATTACCAATTACATGCAAGCACTCCAACCCCTTCCCTTAAGTCAAAAGAGGCTTTCAGTGGATGGTGCGCTGAATGCTGTTGGTTGAGGGTTTATGGTTTAGGGTTTTAATGGAACCCACCCATCTTGCAAACTAGGGGGCAAATGTAAATGCGCAGTACCTTCCGTGTACTGAATGATTGACCTTATTGAATGTGACCGGTTGGGTGCTTGTCAAGTTACAAAGATTGGGAGTTGATGGATGTCTTTGGGTTAGGATTGTGGGTGGGTGGGTTTAAGAACTCTAAGGAAGTTTAATTGACACCCTCATGTAACTTATAAAACATTCATGGGTATACATATTTTTTAAATCATGTTTTCTCTTCCAAAATTGCTGCAAGGATTGTAATGAGCTATGAACCTTCCTATAAATCTTTGGGAGCTTGCAACCTGAGGCAAATGTGAAAGGGTGATCATTGACATGATTTTCAGTTGGAGAGCCATTTTCAGCTACTTTTGACATTCTTAGATGATTATTGAATGAAAACCATATTTCAGCTAAAAAAATTCAAAGTATTTTAGCTTCCACAGGCCTGTAATATGACCTAATGCTTGTGTAAAGAAGACCTCTATTCCAAGGTGATATATATGGTAAACCTTGAACCTTAAGGTGATATATGGTGCCATAGTTGAATGGTGTAAGAAACATTTTCAACCTTCAATCATAAAATTACATTCTTAGTATCCAACTTGAGAACATCATTTAGAAATTATCTTGAATCCCTTTGTAACCACCTCACTAATATTTTGCTACCTTTTTGCCTTAATAGCTTGCTTAACAAGTTATGACACTACTTTCTACTTGAAATAGTTTCAATAGAAGGTTCATGACTATTGGATTGGGATACCAAATAATCAAAAGAAAAGTCTTCTAAGATCAATTTTGCTATTGAATTTTAGTGCAAACAAATGGACAAAAATTGTGTTGTGTTCATAGCAACTTAGGACCACCTCAACAAATGGTATAGTGAAATTTAGTTGCAACGTGTATATTGAGGTTGAAAATCCTTGTTTCCCACATTATCAATGTGACTTGTGTTGAATCCTAATAACACTACCATACCTACAATTGACAATTTTATGTTAATATTCTTTTCTTTTTAAAAAAAATGGTCTAGTAGTCACAAATTGAACATTTCCAAATTTCAATCATCAAGAATAAGGACATAAAGTGCACCTCATATTTAGAATTTATAGCACTAATCTAGTGGGTAGTACACCAGGCAATATCCCATAGGTTACAAGTTCAATTATCAAAGATTTTGGCAAATATCCATAAGCTTTTTTCTTGACCAAGTCTTGTGAGAATTATTTAATGTTGAACATCAATCGGAAGTACAATATTTGCTCAACATCGTTATTTTTTGGAATCCTTGCTATAGTCATCCATGGATCATTCCAAAGACGATTTTTTAAATAATTTACCTTCCTATCCACCAACATGGATATGATAAAAACAAATTAACATGTCTTTTCATGTCCATGAAATGTATATTAACTTAAATTACATTTTGACATTGACATAAATAATGATGAATTATTGAAAACGATATGAAAACATAAAAATAAAATAAAATAGTTGATTTCACTAGTAGTGTGCAACAACGCGAAGCTCAAATTTAATGTTGAACATCAATCACAAATACAACATTTGCTCAACATTCTTACTCTAGCTCTGGTTGAAGTTTGAATGTGAAATTAGTTTTTGGTGTACCAATAAAGTTATCCTTCAAATAACTGTATCTTTGGATCCCGAATTCATACCAGAGCACATATGCAGTTAACAGATTTAAAGAATGGAGAGAGAAACCAATGTGCCTCTGTTCAAACAGTAAACAATACAAGAGAATCAAGTGTTAGAGCTACAACTATGTCTAAACTGAATTTTCTGCCTTGCCTGCTGTAAGGAACAGATGCATTAAAAATGAAAGGAAAAGCAATTAGCAAGTAGGACATTGTGACAGCAGTCAGAGTATCCCTCACACCTACTGCCAGTGACTAATTGCAAAATCTCTGAAAAAATCTTTGAAACGAGAAGTTAAGCCTTCTCCCATTTCAGTGGTTTCACTTGTTCCCAGGTGAAATCAGGATCAGAGCGGCCAAAGTGGCCATATGCAGCAGTCTTCTGGAACCTCTTGTTGCCTCCCCGTTTCAAATCTAAGTGGATGGAGATCATCCCAGGACGGAAGTCAAAGTTGTCCTTGATGATCTTCAGGATTTCAGCATCAGGTATCCTTCCAGTCTTATATGTGTCTACAAAGACAGAAAGTGGCTCTGGCACACCAATGGCATAAGATACTTGCACAATGCAGCGGCGTGCAAGCCCAGCAGCCACAATGCTCTTGGCAGCCTGCCTCACAATATAGGCCCCCGAGCGGTCCACCTTGGTTGGATCCTTGCCAGAGAAAGCACCACCCCCATGGGCACCCCAGCCTCCATATGTATCAATGATGATCTTTCTCCCAGTCAGGCCAGCATCTCCATGGGGACCACCAATAACAAAACGACCTGACGGGTTCAGATGGAATATAGTGTTCTCATCCAAGTACTTCTCAGGAATCACAGGTTTAATGACATGTTCTTTCAGATCCGTGGCAATCTGATCATTAGTCACAGTTTCATCATGCTGTGTGGAGATCAGCACCGTGTGCACTCTGATAGGAACCATGGCACCCGCATCATTTCGGTACTCAATAGTGACTTGGGTTTTACCATCGGGCCTCAGCCACCCACAGGTACCATTCTTCCTGACTTCTGTAAGCTTGGCCCCAAGCTTTGTTGCCAAGACATGAGTCAAAGGCATAAGCTCCTCTGTCTCATCAGTAGCATACCCAAACATGTGACCTTGATCACCAGCACCAATCTCTTCAGGCTTCTTTGTTAGATGTCCATGGACTCCCTGTGCAATGTCAGGGCTCTGGGCCTCAAGATTCATCAGCACTTTACATTTGTCCGCATCTAGGCCAACATCATCTGAGACAAAGCCAATCTCCCTGCAAGTGTCTCTCACTATCTTCTCATAATCAACATGTGCCTTTGTGGTGATCTCACCAAACACCATCACCATGTTCGTCTTGGTGCATGTCTCACAAGCCACCTTGCTGTCAGGGTCTTGTTCAAGGCAGGCATCAAGTACTGCATCAGAGATCTGGTCGCAGAGCTTGTCGGGGTGACCCTCATTCACAGATTCAGATGTAAATAGGAATGTGTCCATCTGCACAAACACGTCTCACAGGCATTAAATTCCCGCACGAGGGCAGTCTAGGATTTTACAGTTTGTAACACACTCTACAATTGTATAGGGTTAGGGCTTGTAACCCACTTCACATTGTAAGACTCCATAGTAAAATTGTCTGTCCTGCTCAACGAGAACGATGAAGAAGAAGAAGTGCAATACTGATGATCTACTTATCAGAGTTGCTACAGGCATCTGAACCACCATAGCAGGGCAAAGCAAAGCGTGATTGCCAAGTTTTACTCCCAAGACACAGAAGCCTTAGGGTTTGACAACGTGGATAATCCGTTCAACATTCGAGCCTCAAGAACTGCAACATGCGTTGGCAATGTGGATAACATCGAGCATGACAATGCAGAGATTTGCAAGCTAGCCACAAGTCCTCACCACCACTACAACAGTCTATTATTATCAAGCTTTCAAACTGCAACCCCCGTCACAGAAAAAAGAGAAAAAGCCGATTCGAAGATTTTGTTTTGATTGCATTTTTCTTTTTAACCTTGCAAAAAGAACAGACTCTCGTTTGAAAACGAAAGACGCACCTTCTCGGACGAATTTTCCCTTCGCGAATGAGTCGGCCGCGATGGCGGATCCTCTGTTTTGCGACAACCGGGAAGGACGCACAGCGACAAAGACAGAGCGCGCGCGAAAGAGAGAGAGAGAGAGAGAGAGAGCGAGGCCAGGCAGCCAACGATGATCTGAGCCGTCGGAAATAGAATCTGACGGCGCAGATTGCGCACTTTCGTCGTGCATCATCAATCACGGGAGCTTAACCCCTAGCATGACAACAACGGATAGCAATTCATGACCGTCAGATTCATTATCTGACGGTCGAGATCGCCTCGGTGCAAAAACCCTTCACTAGGTAGTAGCTAGCTCATCTCGGGAATCTGGACTGTGACGCCCCCTACGATGGCATCCATTTATTGGTGGATGAACAGACTGACAAATGGATGGACAGAATTTCTGGAAAATATATATATTTCTGGAATTTCTTTTTCTAAGGCCCTTGCTGTCATGTGTAAGGACCTCAAACAGGGCTCTTCTGGGGCACCCTCATTCCCAGAATGGCCCCCTTTAAGGTCCTTACCTGGTGTAAGGACCTGGCAGAATTTTGAATGGCTGTGATTCGCTTGTTGGAGCAGAGATTTTATTGCGGGTAAAGGTGCCCTCCAAACTGCATAAATTTTTACACGTACCCGGATTTTTCCAGAGTGCCCAAGAGTTCTGGGCAGAAATGCATATTTTCCAACTTTTATAATCTTCCTGGGCAGTCTAAAATTTTCAAAACCGCTTAAACTTTTTGGAGCATCCCGGAAAAAATTTCTCCCAAATCTTTTTGGAGAATCAGGATTTTTCAAGTTCCCGAGATTTTTGAGCACAAATGAAACTTATTCAACATATATAATATACGCAAAATTATCGGGCAAACATTCCCAAACTGCCCCCCAAAAAAAAATTCAATCAATCTGCAAAACATTTCTCAGGAATTCTCCAGAGTGCACAAATATTTTGGGCAACATGGAAAAAAATTCCTAAGTTTTTCCAAGCTGCCCAAAAATTTTATGTAATTGGAAAAAACCCCTCAATGTGAACGGTTTAAAATAGGCTAAAATTAAACCCCATCATCATATTTTATCTATTCCCTCTGTGTGAACACCACAGGGGTTAATTTACTCCTTTTATTTTAATCATTTTATTCCCCAAATGAAAAGAGGATTAAATGAAATAAAAATATCCTTACTAACCCTTAGGTGTGAATCCAGCTTAAAGAGGTAGGTAAAAACCCCTAAGGTCAAGGGCATTACCAGAAAGGGCTTCAATTTTGTGATGTAGCTGAAGTGGCAAATCATTGATAAGATGATTTAGCCGGATTTGGCTACAGACTAGATATGAAAGTAGAAAAAAAAATTCAGAATCCTTGTATATTCTTGGCTACCTACTAGAACTTATCATAAAAATATGGCGATTTGGAAAAAATAATAATAATAATAATAATATAATGTAATAAAATTTGAAAATCTGGCGAATTTGGGCCAAATTTTCCATTGAAAATCCTTTGAATAGATCGAAATCATATTCAGAAAAATCATATTTTGTAGTAGGTGACAATTTGTTCAACCCCACACCTAACCCTAAACCTTCCCTTACCTAGGTAACTAGTAACCACCGATGATGTACGTGGTTGAGTAGTATAGGGAAAATAGGTGGGGATTGAAAGTGGTTATAATGTATGTACACAAGTTGGTAAAGCATTTGGTGGCGTCTATGTAAGTAGATAAATACGATTGCTTGATACCATCCATTGTTGTGCATGTAAGTGTAAATAATCGTTTTATATGTTGTGAAAAATTATGTAAGAGTTAAATCATTTACATTTACATGTTAATTTTTTTAAGATTTGCATTTCATGTCATGTATATTTTGAGATTTACACTTATATTTGCAAATATATAATTTTAAAATATATTTACATGTCAGGGTAAGTCCAAATATATCTCCTATTTGCATTGTCCACTATCCTTGAAAGTTATGGTTTGCAAAAAACTTAAAGTATTGCACATCAAAAAATTTATTAGTGGTTATGGGTTTCTAAAACAAACAATGCAAGAACACAATGAGAGCAAGATGACCAAGGAAAACTTACCTTATACAATTCATTGATGAAGCTTGTAACAATGTTGGGAGTTGCAACATGACCATGATGCTACTTCTAAAACTTACAAAAACTTGACAAAAAGAAAAGAAAAGAACATGCTAGAACTTAGCTTAAACCATAATCATCGCTTTCTTGTATACTAAAATGGAACGAGTTACAAGAAAATCACAAAAAAAGGAAGTGCAAAATGACAAAAAGAGTAAGGAATAATTAATAACGAGCTCATTTAAAACATCTTGTTAAAGCTTTTTACAATGCAAAAAAGAGTTGGAAGATAGCAACACCACCACCTACACTTGCAAACAACCTCTAAACAAAGGGTAGCAACGTGGATGCAAGAGTTCATATAATAACAATGAAAGAAGCTTTGTAAAATATCATTCTTAATACCTAACCATTTTCATTTCTTTTACTTACCTCCTTTTCTCATGCCTATCATTAAAGTTTGCCCTTTTCCCCATGCCTACCATTCAAGTTTGCCCTTTTCCCGTTTCCCCATTTGTTTCCTTCTTTCTTTGTTGAACCAACACCATTTTCACAACTATTGTCTTTAGGGAAAAAAAAATGCAATATCGCACATGTTATTTGTTTACAAACTATATTATATAGTGTGTGAAATTGTATAATTTTTTTCTTTTTAATAAAAATTACACTTACACTTATCTTATTTTACACAAGATGAGATAACCTTACACAATTTTATATTTACACTTATCCAAATGTAAATGAAAATTATTCACTTACACTTTAAATGTATATATTTTCAATATACAGTTACCCAATGTGTATATCAAAAACCATATACATGCACAACATTGGATGGTACATATGTAAGCATTGTGGTTAGTTATGGGAGACAAACACAATGTAAAAATATTTGTTGTCCACACATCATCTATTGATGCATAGTGTGCTCATGGTTATTAGTTGATTGTGGATTTATGTGACATTAAAAGGCTAGAAATATTCCAATTAAATGTAGGGTAAAGCCCTAGGGTCAAAGCATATAGGTCCTAGACCTAGGTCGTAAACAGGCTTTATATGGTGTAAAGCCAAGTGATGTCTAATTCTTCATTTTTCAAAACTTATAGTCCCAACTTTGATATTTAAAATTTTTTTTATCACACTTGGTTTGAGCTTTGGTTCTTTGAATTTCAAAACTTGTTCTAGTTTTTGGCACTATTTTTCAAATTCAAGTACCTCCAAGCCTAGTTAGTTACAAAAGGCTAATCCTACGACCCATAGCTAGTCCTGGTTCCATCTAGAAAGGAGCTAACTCAAGTCACAAGAACTTGAACCTCTGGTTACTATGTAGGCAAGGGCACTTGGTGGCTACTAGGTAAGTAAGTAGATACTACATCCGGATGGTGAATAGTTAGTATGTAGCTAACCACCATGGTTAACTATGGGACAGAAATACAATGAAAAAGTTTCTCCTGGTCCAAATATCATCCATCCTGCATGGTGCCCCTGTTGGGTGCTGCTTGTTCCTTCTGACCACCAATGTTGATATGTTCTCATCCATACTCATTGCAGTAGCCCTAAACCCTAAACCCATTGTAAATTGGTGAATGTCAATTTTTGGCCTTGCATACCAAGGCAAGAAGGATATTGTGTTTAGATACATTATAAGAGTATAGTAGCTTAAGGGATTTTTATAGGCCCCTACTAGGTAATAATAATAATAATAGGTCTATCTTTATATGAGGATTTTTGAAAGATTATATTTTGGCTTGTGTTGAAACTTGAGATTAGTTATAATAGAGTTATAATAATATCTTGAAGAAGGATTTGGGTTTCTTTTAGAGGGAGGATTGTTTGAAGATTATATTTTTGCATGGTGAAATATTTGAGTTTCCATGATTTTGTATTTTGCCTTAAGAAACTTGAGATTAGTTATAATAGAGTTATAAATATCTTGAAGAATTTTGGTTTCTTTTAGAGTATTTTCTGAAGATTATATTTTTGCATGGTGAAATATTTGAGTTTCCATGATTTTATATTTTGCCTTAAGAAACTTAAGATTAGTTATAATAGAGTTATAAATATATCTTGAAGAAGGATTTGGGTTTCTTTTAGAGGGAGGATTTTCTGAAGATTATATTTTTGCATGGTGACATATTTGAGTTTCCATGATTTTATATTTTGCCTTAAAGATACTTTTTAATGGAAATGGCAAGGCCACAATGTGACACACCCCTTCTTGTCTATTAGTGACACTCATAAAGAGTAGAATTTCCACCCCAAAAAATTACCAATGAAATAAAATGGAACAAGTCCATAGACACAACAAAATAATAGTAATAGATCTAAAAATTCAAATTAATTTTTGTCTTCCATCAATGACACGAATGAATACCTATCAATATAATATTGTACTCCCAAGGCCAACCCGACACCTAACTACGAAATAATCTATTAAAAATGATGCCAAGCTATCACTAGGTTCGAAAAGAGGCCTACTTTTTCTTAGGGCCTTTGAGCTACCCAAACCATGAGCAACACATGAGCTAGGGCCATAAAAGCTAGGGCACATAAAGGAGTAGTGAATTGCAAGTTACAAGGTACATAGTGCACATATCATGAAAGATTGTGACTATTGTGTGACTCTCCAACCACTACGGTGCTTGTGATCAAAATCATAAGAGATCATTATTTTCAAGATTAGGTTGGCAATAGCTAGGGACACAACGAAGGAACGAGGGAGGCACCCATCACACTTGCACAACTTTATCAAAACACACTAGAAATGGGTTGTCAAATTAATTGTATGTGCATAGTTGGTGAGTTTGTTTGTAAGATATTTTAATTATTGCCTTACATGTTAAATTGGAATTTTTCATACATGTTTTATGCATAAATGTCATTTTTATCTCATTCTAATGTTTGAAGGCATAGGAAGGATGTCCAACAACTCAACATTGCTATGATGTTTCAAACATTAGAATAGATTTTGTTCAACATCCAAATTTAGCTAAACTAGTTCTAGGCCATTTAATTCTAGAGGAGGAATTTGTTGCCCATCATCGATCGTTGACCAATGATTAAATATTTTTGGATTTTTCTTGTTTTTTATTTATTTGTGTGATGTAAAGCATCATGAGAACGCTAAGATAAGTTTTACATTATGTGTTTTAGTTCCAAAAGCAAAGGAAAAACACAAAGCATGTCAAAATCGCATAGTGTGTTTTTTATGAAAATGCCCCTTGTATTTTAGACCTTGTATTTTCCTTTTTTCTTAGATGTTTTCATCAATATGAAATGTTATTGGGTGCACCAAGTTAAGATTTACATTAATCTTGAGCTCTAAAGGTAAAATAACAACACAAAAAAACCATGAAGAAGACAAATGTGTTGAATCTTAAAATGTGAATTAGACTTATGATTGAACACTAACCCCACTTACTTTTGACAACCATATTATCCTCATTTTTTGTCCATTTTAAACAATCTAAATGGCTATGGGCAAGTCAATATCAAAGTTTTTAAAAACCTTTCCACTTGAGAGGCAAAAAAACAATGTCTTAACATGTAAAATTCTTTGAAAATAAAAGTTCACTAGCCTATTTTATAGTAATTACAAGTAAATTGTAATTAAATTGCAACTAATTTTTTTATCCCTTTCTTTTTTTAACCTTTTCAAGTTTTCTAAATATTTACTAAGTGTATATTCCTAACTATTTCCTAGTGCACATTATTCTTAAATGTTTTGAATTACAATTTGTACATCTAGAAGATAAATTTTTTAGCATGTTGGATAGGTATGTAATTTTACAAAACATGTTGAAAGATTTTTTTTTAAAAGGTCAATAAAAAAACTCTAAAATTATGAAAATGTGTCCATGTCACATATGGGTTGATACTCGTTTATTTTTAAGGTTCAATGTCAAAAGGTTTCACATACTTGCAAGCTTCCAAAGTTAACGTTTTTAATTCTACAAAATTGGGATTATTCTTTTGGCATACATTATCATGTTTTCACTAAGCACCTATTAATAGGTTATTGTTGGTGATGCACCCCTAGGTTTTTCAAGTAATATTGAAGGTAATCAACCTTGTCAATTTTCATTTTTGTAGCAAAATACAAATCCAAGGTGCATTCCATCACTCTCAAAAGAGAAATGAGAGATGGGAGCTTTAATATGGGACTAGGTTGAATGCACAAACTAAGAAAAAAGGCAATTAATGTAAATTTCAAACCAAACTGATGCATAAACAAATCACAAGCAACCTAATTCATAAGACAAATCACATCTGGACTTGGGAAGAGCTCACCAAATTCTTATTCCTATAAGAGATTTTATGATTAATAATGTGGTTGTATCAAAGTGGCAAAACATTACAAAACCCCAAAAATTCCCGATTATTTCAAGTTAAGAGTCTTGCTACTTTTTGGGTTCACAACTCCCATATATGAACCTTAATTCAAAAGATTTCATGGGAAATGTTATATATCTTGAAAAGACCTTTCTAACATTATATCTCATGTTCAATTTAGAGGTCATTTGACTCTTTCTTTTCAATTTTAATGGTTAAAATCAAATTATGAATTTGATCCCCAACCATTTGTTTGGCCATAATTTAAATCTCAAATCATGATTTTCAATATCTAAATTTCAAGATCTTTTCAATGGTTTAAATAAAACCCAATTTGAAATTTGTTTATTATTTATACTAAAACTTTGAAACATTGTGAGTCTCCAACTCCCATATGGTGGGAAAACAACTTGGGAATGTTAGAATTCACTCTCCCACATTGTGGAAGTGTGTTTGAATCTTGGGACATTTTGTTAATCATTTTGGTTTCATACCTTTGCCTTGATCATAAGCCCAAGGCTAAGTCATGATAGTTGAAACCCACAACAACACAAAGAGTTGTAAAACATCAACAATGTCACCAACTACATTTTTAAAAAAACCTAAACAAAGGGGAACAACATCCAAAGGTAGCTCACATAATTGCAATGAAAAAAGAGAGATTTTTTTTGTTCTACCTAGTTCCCTCTAGTTGTCCTCTAGCCTACCATTTGCCTTTTTTCACACTTGTTTGTGTCAATGAACTAATTCCAATTCCATAGTTATTTTCTTGAATTTAAAAATAAATAAATAAATAATATGCATATGTAAAAGGTATTGGGTATCAAGTTCGTTTATATATTCTTTCACAACAATTAAGGTTTATAATAAAATAAAAATATTACACCTCCCAATGTGATTGAAGAATATAAAACCAAGAACATTGTATTGTGATTTACACTTACATGATGAAAAACATATACACGACATTGTGTAATATATTTCAAAAATATCATGCATTCACATCATGCAAGTGTAAGTGTAAAACCCAAAATAAACTTGATAAAAAGTTTAAGCATAAATAATTAAACTTACATGTGTTACATTACTATTTAAGCTTACACACATAACATTAAAAAACAGCAATCAACATATCAATCAATAATTGCTTCTTGCACACATAATTACCAAACAAGCTTTTCATGACACCATGGCTTTGTCCTTTAATAGCAAGCTTAGACCAATCTAATATATTAATTCAGCAAGTCTATCTGTCAGTCAGTGACAGGGTTATACCCAACTGACAACTGTTATTTGTAGGGTAGGTAGTAGGTACCTACTAGCCTAGGTCACAAAGCTTGCTGAAGGCACGGGATCATCCTCGGTACCTATCACCCTACCCTAGACTGGACTAGACAGGGCCCCGGAGGTAATCAGCTCGTCTCCTGAGAACGACGCCCGGGCCCAGCGCCTGGGCCACGGACAGTTGTTTGAAAAGAAAAGTTTTTTTAAAAAACCAAAAACATCAACCAAACATTGTTGAAATAACACATCTGTGCATTATGCACAGGGTTCACACTAGTGACAATTAAAACAAGAAATGTTCCATAAAATTACCCAAAAATGAACTCACAGTTAAGTTTTTTCATATGTACACATGGTGATAAATATATAATTTCAACCTGTACAAAGGGTTTTATTTTATTTTTTAAATGCACCAAATTTGCCAGATTTTGAAGAATATTTTTTCTCAAATCGTCGGATAAGTTCCAGTAGATAGCCAAGAATGAATATATAAAAGGATTCTGTTTATTTTCTTCTTCTTTCATATCTAGTACGTAGCCAAATTTGGCTAAATTATTTTCTGGATGATATCACCACTATGGCTACATCATGAAATCCTTAAAAGAAACTCTAATATGGAGTATCATGGGAAAAAAATTTACGAAAAGCCATGGGGTAATTTTTATGGCAAGTAAAAGCCTTCCCACTCGGGCTTTTTACCTTACACTACAAAACACGGGTCTGGACAATTATTTAAGGAGGTGGGAAATAAGTGTCATGTACCTATCTAGTAGAGATTTCATACCTACCCACTTCCCTCTTTCATACCTACCCACCTCCCCCTTTCATACCTACCCACTTTCCCATTTCATACCTACCCACTTCCCCTTTTCATACCTACCTACCCACTTCCCGCCTTTCATACCTACCCACTTCCCACCTTTCATACCTACCCACTTCCCACTTTTCATACCTACCCACTTCCCACCTTTCATACCTACCCACTTCCCCCTTTCATACCTACCTACCCACTTCTTGCCTTTCATACCTACCCACTTCCCCCTTTCATACCTACCTACCCACTTCCCGCCTTTCATACCTACCCACTTCCCCATTTCATACCTACCCACTTCCCCCCTTTCATTTCTAACAGAATATATACCAACTCTCTCTCTCGCCCACTTCGCCTCTTCTTCTTCTTCTTCTTCTTCATCTCGAGAGTGACTCTTCTCCCCTCTTTCACATGCTTCCCGATCTGTCGCTCTTCTTGCCCACGTTTGTTCTCAATATGTAAATTGCCATAAGTGCTTTTTTTTTCACCCCCCCCCCCCGCGCCCGTTCTCTTTTTTTTTTTACAAAATGTACCTCTC